>Ga0315280_10000125_pt1 | contig 141988 bp, 124 predicted proteins | sample YL17G06_40_MG_FD_203697 | JGI IMG/M metagenome (GOLD analysis project Ga0315280, IMG submission 203697) | Sediment microbial communities from Yellowstone Lake, YNP, Wyoming, USA - YL17G06_40 | ecosystem: Environmental > Aquatic > Freshwater > Lake > Sediment | place: USA: Wyoming | collected... | reverse complement strand
GGGGTGACCGCCGTCAAAGGCCCGAATTTCATCACCCTCATCTGGGATGCCGGCCGCGAAAAGGACCTCGCTGGATATAAAGTCTGGAGGCGGGAGGCCGGACAAGATCCGTTTGTCTGCCTGACCGCCCGGGCGATCCTCGAAAACACATACACCGACTCGGCTGTTGAAAAGAACAAACGTTATGAATATGCTATGACTGCGCTCGATAACAGTGGAAATGAGAGCCCCAAATCCGAGATCGAGTCTGAGGTCATCAAGGATGGGAGGCCATGAAGATCTACCGGTTTAAACACGCGGGCACAATTTCGTACGGCGTCTTGAAGGAAGAAAATCTCTACCCCGTCAAGGGCTCGATCTTCGATGAATTCGAGTTCGAGGACGGGGCGATTCCCATCGGCGAGGCGATGCTCCTGGCGCCGGTTGAGCCTTCGAAAATCGTGGCCGTCGGCCTCAATTACAAAGATCATGCCCTGGAACGGGGGAGCCCCTTGCCCGAAGAGCCGCTGCTTTTCATCAAGCCCTCCACGGCCGTGATCGGCCCTCACGACATGATCATTTATCCCAAGATGTCCAGGCGGGTGGATTACGAGGGGGAACTGGCCTGCGTCATTAAGAAAAAGGCATATCAGCTGGGTGAAGTCCACCGCGTCGAGGATTACATTTTTGGCTATACATGCTTTAATGACGTGACGGCGCGCGACTTGCAGGACAAGGATAAACAGTTCACCCGGGCCAAGTCCTTTGACACGTTTGCCGCTGTCGGCCCGTGTATCGCCACCGGCCTCGACTCATCGCGCCTGGCCATCAAGACGTTTTTGAACGGAAAGCTGAGGCAGTCCTCGAACACCAGGAACCTGATTTTTCCGGTTCCGTTTCTTGTCCGCTTTATCTCCAACATCATGACGCTCCTTCCCGGCGATATCATCACGACGGGGACGCCGGCCGGGATCGGGCCCATGCAGCCGGGGGACCGCGTCGACATCCAAATCGAAGGGATCGGGACACTGTCCAACCAGGTTCTGACAATTCGATAGAGGCTCGGGCTGAGCCGTCGATTGGAAGGGAGGAGAGAATGAAGTTTTTCCTGGATACGGCCAATCTGGACGAGATCCGAGAGGTGGCGAGCTGGGGGATCCTCGACGGGGTGACCACCAATCCGTCTTTGTGCGCCAAGGAACCTATTAAGTTCGAGGATCTGATCAAGGAGATCTGCAGAATTGTCCCGGGACCGGTGAGCGTGGAATGCGTGTCCGACAAATCCCCCGACATTATCAGCGAAGCCCGCAGGCTGGCCAAGCTGGCCAAGAATATCGCCGTCAAAATCCCCATCACGATCGAAGGACTCAAAGCGATCAAGGTCCTTTCCGGAGAGGGGATCATGGTCAACACGACGCTCATCTTTTCACCCAGTCAGGCCCTTCTCGCGGCGAAGGCCGGCGCCGCGTTCGTCAGCCCGTTTATCGGCCGCCTGGATGATATTTCGGAAGAAGGCATGGCCTTGATCGAGGAGATCGCGACGATTTTCGACAATTACCGGATTACGACCGAGGTCATCGTGGCCAGCATCCGCCATCCGCGCCACGTGGTCGAGGCGGCGCTCATCGGGGCCGATATCTGCACAATTCCTTTCTCGGTGATGGATAAACTCATCAAGCATCCTCTGACCGACATTGGAATCGAAAAATTTTTGAAAGACTGGGGCAAAGTCAAAAAATAAAATTGTGAGGCCGGGGGCCATGACCATCGAAAAAAAATTAAAAGACCTTAGGCAAAGGGTTGAGTCGGCCGAGATCGGCGGCGGCCGGGAGCGGATTGACAAGCAGCACCAGGCCGGGAAACTGACGGCCCGCGAGCGGATCAACCTGCTGCTGGACGAAGGCACCTTCCAGGAAATGGACAAGCTGGTCGTCCATCAGAGCCTCGATTTCGGGATGGACAAGAAGCGGATCTACGGGGACGGGGTCGTGTCCGGACACGGCCGGATCGAGGGGCGGACCGTGTTCATCTTCGCCCAGGATTTCACCGTGTTCGGCGGCTCGCTGAGCGCGACCAATGCCGCCAAAATCGTCAAGATTATGGACCTGGCCATGAAGATGGGCGTGCCCCTCATCGGGCTCAACGACTCCGGCGGCGCGCGCATCCAGGAAGGCGTGGCCAGCCTGGCCGGCTACGCAGACATTTTTTTACGCAATGTCCTGGCCTCGGGCGTGGTTCCCCAGATCTCCGCGGTCATGGGGCCGTGCGCGGGCGGAGCCGTTTATTCGCCGGCCATCACCGACTTCATCATCATGACCAAGGACATCAGCAATATGTTCATCACCGGCCCGGACGTCATCAAGGCCGTGACGCATGAAGACGTCAGCATGGAGGAGCTCGGCGGCGCGGAAACCCACAACGCGCTGAGCGGCGTGGCCCACTTCGCCGCGGAAAACGAGGAGCATGCCCTGGCTCTAATCCGGGAGCTGCTTTCATTCATCCCGAATAACAACATGGAGGACCCTCCGGAGAAAGCGACGAACGACCCCCAAGACCGGACAAGCGATGAGCTCAATTCCATGGTGCCTTCGGAACCCGACCAGCCGTATGATATCCGCCGCATCATCCGCGACGTTCTCGACGACAATTACTTTTTCGAGGTGCAGGCCGAGTATGCCAGGAACATCGTCATTGGATTCGGCCGCTTGGCCGGAAAATCCGTGGCGATCGTGGCCAACCAGCCCGACCACCTGGCGGGAGCCCTGGACATCAACGCCTCGGATAAAGGCGCCCGCTTTGTTCGGTTCTGCGATGCCTTCAATATCCCGCTGATCACGTTCGAGGATGTGCCCGGATTTTTGCCGGGCGTCGCCCAAGAGCACGGCGGCATCATCCGCCACGGCGCTAAGCTTCTTTATGCCTTTGCCGAAGCCACGGTCCCTAAGATCACAGTCATCACGCGTAAAGCTTACGGCGGGGCGTATTGCGTGATGGCCTCCAAGCACATCCGGGCGGACATCAACTTCGCCTATCCCACGGCCGAAATCGCCGTGATGGGGCCCGAGGGGGCGGTGAACATCGTCTATAAGCGCGAGCTGGAAGGCCACAAGGAGTCGGACAAGGTTCGAGAGGAAAAGATCGAGGAGTTCCGTGAGAAGTTTGCCAATCCCTACATCGCCTGCGAAAAAGGGTACCTGGATGAAGTGATCGAGCCGCGTCTGACCCGTCCCAAGCTCGTCGCTGCCCTGCGGATGCTCGAGAACAAGCGCGACAAGAATCCGCCGAAAAAACACGGCAATATTCCGCTTTAGTTCGCATGTTTAAAAAAATTCTGATCGCCAACCGCGGCGAGATCGCCGTCCGCGTCATCCGAGCCTGCCGCGAAATGGGAATCATCCCCGTGGCCGTCTACTCGGACGTGGACCGCAGCGCCCTTCACGTCAAACTCGCCCAGGAAGCTTACCATCTGGGGCCCGCCACGCCCGCGGAGAGCTACCTCAACATCGAAAAGATCATCGAGGTGACCAAGGCATGCGGAGCCGAAGCCCTGCATCCCGGCTATGGATTTCTGGCCGAGAATCCCAAGCTCGTCCAGAGATGTGAGCAAGAAGGCATCGTCTTTATCGGCCCGCCTTCCTATCCCATGGGTGTTATGGGGACGAAAACGACCTCGCGAAAAAAAATGGCCGATGTCGGCGTTCCGATCATACCCGGCGCGGTCGAGCCGATCAAAAACGAAAAAGATCTTGCCCGGACGGCCGAAGAGATCGGCTACCCCGTTCTTCTTAAAGCGGCGGCGGGAGGAGGAGGAAAGGGGCTGCGGCTGGTGAAGCGGAAGGGCGAGCTGCGCTCGGCCTTTGAGATGGCTCGATCCGAGGCTCTGTCGAGCTTCGACGACGCGTCTGTCTATGTCGAAAAATATATCGAAGAGCCCCACCATATCGAAATCCAGATCCTGGCCGATCACTTTGGCCACACCGTCTATCTCGGCGAGCGCGAATGTTCCATCCAAAGGCGCTATCAGAAAGTCATCGAAGAGACGCCGTCCCCATTTCTCCGCGCCGGGATTCGAGAAAAAATGGGCGCCATCGCCGTGAAGGCCGCCTCGAGCATCGGCTACCGGAACGCCGGGACCGTCGAGTTCATCGTGGACAAAGACCAGAGTTTTTACTTCCTCGAAATGAACACGCGCCTCCAGGTGGAGCACCCCATTACTGAGATGGTCACCGGCATTGACCTGGTGAAGTGCCAAATCGAGATCGCGGCCGGATTGCCGCTCGGCTTCGGCCAGGAAGACATCCAGCCGCGGGGAGCGGCGCTCGAGTGCCGGATCTATGCGGAAGATCCGGATAACGACTTCATGCCGGCGCCTGGAAAAATCGTTCATCTTCACGCTCCGTCGGGCGGGCTTGGCATCCGGCGCGATTCGGGCGTCTATGAAGGATATACGGTGCCGCTCGAATACGACCCGCTCCTTTCCAAGCTCATCACCTGGGGGTTGACGCGTGAAGAAGCCATCCGTCGCATGCTGCGGGCCCTCTCCGAGTACCAAATCTTCGGCATCATGACCACGATTCCCTTTTTTAGGCGCATCCTCCTTCACCCAAAATTCCTGGCCGGAAATTACAACACACACTTCATCGCTGAGCTCGAGAAGGAGGCCGACGTCGAGGAACCCGATGTGAAACGAGCGGCCCTCATCGCCGCCGGGATTAAGAGTTACCGCGACGCCAAGGCCGAGCCGAAGAGGGGCGGCCCCAAAGGTGGCGACAGCCACTGGAAAGTCCAGGGGAGAATGCAAAATCTTGCGAGCAGGCTGTAAATGAACCTTGTTTTTTGGCACGGACAGGAAGAGATCAGGCTGACCCTCGAAGAAAAAGGGGAGAACATTTTCCAGGCGGCCCTCAACGGCCGGGCCCATGCGGTTCGCGTGGAATTTCTGAGCGGCGATGAGCTCCTGTTAAACATCGACGGCAAAGTGTTCAATATCATCATCCATTCAGACCCCCAGGCCCATTCAGTCTTCGTCAGCGAGAAGTTTTTCAAACTCGAGAAAAAATCGGCCTTGAGGATTCTCAACGGCGCCAAGAGCAAAGTTCGCAAAAGAGAGATCAAGACGACTATGCCGGGCCGCATTGTCCGGGTCCATGCAGCGGAAGGGGAGGAGATCCAGGAGGGGCAAGCCGTGCTAGTTCTTGAGGCCATGAAAATGCAGAACGAAATTAAGTCGCCGCAGGCGGGCCGCCTCACTTATCTCCGGTTGAAGCCCGGCGACTATGTCGAGACCGGCGCCCTGCTTTTTTCTGTGGAATGACGTTTTTTGTCTAGCGGACTCAGTCTTTTTCTGATAATCTGGAACGGAATCCAGAGCCGATCATGACCAAAGACCAGGCGCGCTTAGCGGTTATTTTTTCGCTGACCTATATTCTCTTCTGCGTCATCGTCAGCGTCTTTCCCTACGAATACTATGACTCGGATTCCTCCTGCTACAGCAGCCTCTCGCAGAAGCTGGCCTATCAGCCGATTCAAAAATGGTGCGCCCCGCAGTGGTGGGGGCACGGGGGAAATCAAGGGCTTTTTCAAGACCACCCGCCCGGAATTTTATGGCTGCCCGCCATCCTGGTCCGTCTCGGGGTCAAAGGACCGGTGGCGGCCCTCTGTGCCAATTTTTTCTACATCCTGCTCAGCCTTTATTTTATCTTCAAGCTGGCCAAGTTCTGGGGGGATGCGACGTTTGGATGGGGGGCGATCTTCGGTTTTGTCCTGACTCCTATTTTTGTCCAGTATCTCGTCCGGGCCAACCAGGAACATCCTTTGAACCTGGCCATGGTGGCCGGCATCTATGGGCTTGCCCGGAGCCGGGAGTCCCTGGGCTATAAAATCCTTTTCGTCGGCTCCCTCGTCTTCGCCGTTTTGATCAAAGGAATAAGCGCCCTCATTCTTTCGATGCCGGCGGTCGTCTATTGGCTTGTTGTCCTAAGAAACAAAAAGACATTTTTCCTGATCGTCCTGGCCCATCTGATCACCCTGGGCGCTATCTTTTTGTTCGAGCTGTGGTACAAAGGAATCACTCACAGCAGTTTCTTGCAGGCCTACCTGGCTTTTCAAGGGGGAAGAAGCATCGGCGCCGTTTTTCATCCCCTCCGCAGACTGTACAGCTTTCTCTGGTATATCGCCCGGGCCCTTTGGTTTTCTTCGCCATGGGTACTTTTCCTGTTTTACGGAATCTGGAGGCCGAAGAAAGGGAGGCCCGGCCTATTTAAGGATCCCTTCCTGCGTTTTCTTTTAATCGGCGCGCTCGGCATCGTATTTTTCTTTTCTCTGTCCGATCGAAAGGCCGACCGCTATATTTTTCCTGCTTATTTGCTTCTGGTCCTGGCCGGCGTCCTGGTGCTTCTGAGGACGAGGCCGAAGGTTGCGGACTTCTTTGTCCGGCAGGAACGGCGGCTTCCCGTCTATCTGTCCCTGGCTCTCGTCGCCTTTGCCTTTCTCAGGATTTTTTTCCATTCCCGCCTCTACCGTTTCATCCGATTTTGGCCGGATTAATACCCAATTTTCAAAAAACGTGCTATATTTAAAGCGGGAGGTGCTGTCAAAAATTCTCAAAAGATGAAAATTAGAAGGCTGAAATCTCTGATTGCCTTTTCGCTCGTGGCCCTCCTTCTGCTCGGCGCCGGGATTGTCTTGAAGAACCTGATCCTCCGTCAGGTCAAAAAAAGAATCGAGGCTGCACTCCATTATACAAACCTTCGTTTGTCCGTTCTTCCCCCGGCGATCGTGCTGGAGGACGTCAGAACGGTCTCGGCGTCGCCATTTTTTTCCGCCGAGAAAATCGTCCTCCAGATCCCGTATCTCTCGCTCCTGAAACGGGATCGGCCCCTGTGGGTTTTTATCGAACACCCGGTCTTGCGGCTTTATGAGAAGCCCCCCCAGAATCAGAAGCAAAAAGTCGCGCTGAAGTTTCCCCTCCCGTTTAATGTGGAAAACGGATTTATCAGTGACGGGGAGTTCTATTTCTGGGGAGAGAAGACAAGTTTCACTTCCTATGCCATCAAAGCCTATTTCCGGCAGACTCAGGACCGTCTGGTTTTGCGCGCCGAGTCGAATGACATTTCCCTGCTGTTGAATTCCCTCGACTATCCCCTGACGGGGAAGGGCAGTCTTTCATTGGAGGGAAAAGGAAAAACGATCGCCCTGAATAAGATTCAAACCTATGGCCAAGGCTTCATCATCAGGGGCAACGGTGTATTGTCGAACCCTGAAGAGCCGGAGCTTGAGATCCGGGCCGGCCTCCGGGGGCAGGCGGGACTGGTGGCGGATATTTTTAACCTGCCTTTCGACTGGGCCGGAACCGTGGAAGGGAAGGGCACGCTGAGCCGGAAGAAGGGCGAAATCTCTTTTCAAGCCGACCTTTCCAGCAGCGACTTCATTTTAAATAAAATCGCACTCGGAAATGTCGAAGGCAAAGTTGCCATCGGAGGGCAGGGCGGCGGGAGGGTCGAGTTGGCGATGCAGAGGAGGCCCTCTCCTAAAGAGTTTATGGATATCATCTTCAAGGAAGGAAAGGTCGAAGGCAGAGCCAGGAACTTTCACTTGGACCCGATCATTAAATATGTTTCATTGCCCTGGCCGGTGAGTTCGCCGGTGACGGGGAGTTTTGCCATTGAGAAGGGCCGGCTTCATGCTCAGGCGCAGTTCGAAGATGACTTGTCGGCCGTCATGGCTCCCGACAAGTTTCCCTTCCGGGGCGCCGCGGATTTCCATTGGGACGGGAAAAAAGCGATCTCTTTCACTTCCCAAAAGCTCGAATCGAGCTTTGCCGTGCTGGACGTTCAGGGCGCTATTGACATCGGAAAAACCGTCCAGGTCACCCTCCGGGGCGATGTCAGCGACGTTAAACAGGGCCGTGAATTTACCTCGCTGCTTCTGAAGGAAAACCTCGCGTTTCCGGAGATCCGGGGACAGGGGACGGCGGAGATCAAAATCCTCGGAGAATATCGATCTCCACAGATCAAGGCCGATTTTTCCCTGGCGCCCGGAGGCTTCGATAAGTTTAACGCGGCGTCCGTGAGCGGCCTGGCCGAGATCGCCAAGGGAGAGCTGACGGGATTGTTTAAAATCACCGATCCGGACATGAAAGGGAATATCCGCCTTGTCTCCAGGCCCCAGGACCTGGATGTAAAAATCCATCTGGACGAAGGCCGCGTCGAAAAAATTCTTCCGTCCCTCAACATTCATATTCCGCTCAAGGGTTGCGCTTTCGGAGATATCGAAGTCACGGACAAGGGCAAAAATCTCCAGGTCCAGGGAAGTTTTTCTGCACCGCAGATCAGCCTGGCCGGCCAGGACCTTAAGGATGCCAAAGGAAAACTAGCCTGGACGCAAGCGTCGGAAACGCTGGCTTTTCCCGAGGTTGAAGCGGCAATTTATGGGGGGCGGGCGAACGCCTCGTGCCTGGTCGGATTAAAAAGCAGACAATTCGATATTGAGCTGACCACGAAAAACGTGAGTCTTTCCTCCATTTATCCGCGAGTCGAAGGCAAGCTTGACTTCGACTTGAAAGGCAAAGGTCTCCTCGACCGGGACTCCGCCAAGGGTCGGTTCGAGGTTAAGGATTTAAAATTCGCCTCTTTTGAGGGCATTACAGCGATGGGCGATCTCGAGCTCAGCTATATCGATAACAGGCTGAATGTCAGCCTCGACGGAAGGCTGCAGCCGGGCGATAATAGTTTTTCGTTGGCGTTTGCGTATCCCCAGTCGGAAAACTCGTTTTTTCTCAGCGCCAAAGGCCGGCTGACCAATTTCGACCTCTTTGTGCCATGGAACGGGGCAAAGGGAGAGGCCAATTTTCTGGTCGAACTCAGAGGGCCTCATCCTTCTACCCAGCTCAGCGGCGGGATTGATTTCAAAGGCCCCATCTTTCCTTTTCCGAAATTTGCCCAGGCCTTGACGGATTACACGGGCCTCGTTTTCATCCAGAACAACAAGGCTACGGTTAGGTCCCTCCAGGGCAAGCTGGGGGGCGGAACCGTGACCGGCTCGGGAGAGATCCGCTTCGGCAAGGGCGGCTTGGAATTGCTGGACCTCCGCGCCGAGGGCAAGGACATGGTCCTCTCGCTCTTGGAGCGGACGCGCGCCCTGGCCGACGGCTCCCTGCGGCTTCTCCGCGACGAGAGCCGTTTTGCCCTTTCCGGGAATTTTCTCATCAAACAGCTTTCCTGGCGGAGGGAGATTGCGGAAAAATTCAGCTTCTCTTCGACGCCGTACATCGAGGCGAAAAAGGAACCGGGTCTCTTCGATGATTTGACGTTGGACATTCGCCTTCATGCCGACGATAACGCTGTGATCGAGAATTCTCTCGGCAAGATCCAGGGCCGGTTTGACCTGACCATCGCCGGGAGCGTCGGCTCCCCCATAGTCCTCGGTGATATCGAGGGATTGAGGGGAGACGTTAACTTCCAGGATAGAAAATTCCGCGTCTTGCGGGCCAGGTTGAGCTTCTTCAACCCGGCTGCGGTCGAACCCTACCTGGATTTCCGGGGAGAGACTTTTATCAAGGACTACCGAGTCACGTTTTCGTTGTCCGGGCTCGTGGACCATATTCGGCCCGAATTCGCCTCGTCCCCGCCCTTGCCCCCGGAAGATGTCCTGGCCCTGCTGGCCTTGGGCGAATCCTTTAAAAGGACGTATTCGTATGACACAAGCTCCCAGCTCAGCACGGGATCGCTTCTGTCTTTCCAAATCGCGGAAGAGGCCAAGAAACGAGCCGAAAAACTGTTCAGCCTTGACCGATTCCGGATTGATCCTTTTGTCCTGGGTGCCTCGACGGAAATGACGGCCCGGTTGACCGTTGGCAAGAAAATTTCCAGGAACATCATCCTGCTGTATTCGACCAACCTGACGAGCCAACGGGAAGAAATTGTTCGTATGGAATGGGAGTTCAGGGACAATTTTTCTCTTGTCGGCATGCGTGATGAGAGAGGGCGTTTAAGCTTCGATGCCAAGATTCGCAAAAGGTTTTAGGGCGCTGCTTTCGGCCCTGGTGCTGGCGGCTGCGACGGCTCTGTCCGGCGCGGTGCCGGCCGAGGACGCCGTCCCCGTGATCACCGGCGTTTCGGTCCAGGTGGACGGAGCTCCGGCAGGGCCGGAGATCGCTGCCTTGATTCCCATTTCGGCCGGAGAGCCCTATTCTTTGAAGAAAATCAGCAGCACGATCAAGCAGGTTTTTAAAACGGGGCTTTTTTCCGACGTCCAGGTCCTCAAAGAAGGCCAGGCTGAGGTTCAGCTCATGTTCCTCCTAACCCGAAAGCTCATCACCCTCAACATCGCGTTTCTTGGAGAAAAAGGACTCTCTCAAAAGAAGCTGAGAGAGAGTTTGTATTCGCTGCGCCCGGGAGGCTTTTATTCGGAGGACCGGGTGGGCCGGGCCAAAGAGGAACTGGCCGAGGCCCTGAAAAAAGAGGGATTCCTAAACTCAAAGATCAATGCCCGGGCGGAGAAAGCCCCGACCGAGCCTCTTGTGGATGTCGCGTTTGACATTTCTCCCGGCCCCCGCTATGCCATCCAAAGCATTGACTTCCCGGGAAATCTTTCCGCAGCGCCGTCCATTTTAAAAAAAAGAATGACAAGCCGGGAAGGACAACTGTACATTCCCCGGCAGTTGGAGGAGGACCTCGTCCGGCTCAAGGAGTATTTCCTTTCGGCCGGATATCCGCGGGCGGAGGTGACCCTGGCCGACCCGGTTTTTCACGAGGACAACCGGAGCGTGTCCCTGTCCATCGAAGTGGTTCCTAACGAACGCATCATCGTGACAATCACGGGCGCCAAAGTTCCGGAGACGCTGGTCAGGCCCATCTGGGAAGAGAGGGTTTTCGAGGAATGGGGACTCCTCCAGTCGGAAGCCAGAGTCCTTTCCTCTCTTAGGAGCCAAGGCTACGTCTTTGCCACCGCCAAGTCCTCGATCAAGAAATCGCCCGATGAAATCCATATCATCCATGAGGTCAATCCCGGCAGAAAATACAGAATTTTTGGACCGTCGTTCGAAGGCCTTCATTATTTCACTCCCGCCCAGGTCAAAACCGAGTTGGGGATCGGCCCCGATATTCCGCTGCTGGGCGGAATCCCCGGAGAAAAGGTTTTTGATATGCCCAGGCAGATCGAGAACCTGTACGCGACAAAAGGATTCCATGAGACCCGGGCCGACCTGAATTTTAAGCTCATTGACGAATACATGACGGCCGTTTTTCTCATCGAAGAGGGACCGCAGCAGAAGATCGGACGGGTCGGCCTCAGCGGAGCGGCGCTTTTCAGTCCGCAGATGCTTATGGCCCAGATCACGAGCGTCGGGGACGGCCCATATTTTCAGCCCAACGTCCAGAAAGATATCGAGCGGCTGGAAAACTATTATCTCAATCAGGGCGTGCGGGGGACGAAAATCTCGGCCCGGGTCGAAAATGCCGGCGCCCATCTGTTCAACGTGGATTTTGACATCCAGGAGGGCCGGAGAGTCCGGGTCGAAAAAATCGTGATTGCCGGCAACGTCGTGACCCGGAGAAACACGATCATCAGAGAGCTCCGGGTTAAGGAAGGGGATTGGGCGTACGCGGACCGCATCCTGGAAACGAGAAGAAACCTGGAAAAATTGGGGATCTTCTCCGAGGTCAAGGCCGAAGAAATCTCCGTGACTCCGGATTCGGAAAACCTCATCCTCAGCTTGAGGGAAGGGGAGCGCAATTATATCGGCTTGGGCGTGGGCCTGGAAACGAAGAACCCGCCCCAAAATGCGGAGATCTGGAAGAATGGAATCGGCCCTCGAGGGACGGTCGAGTTCATCCGGAGCAACATCTTCGGCAGCGCCTCCCAGCTCAGCTTTGTGACCCAGTTCAGCTTGGTCGAAAAGCGGGGCGTGGTCTCTTGGGAGCAGCCCTACTTTTTCGGCCTGCCGGTCCAGACGGCGCTGAACGGCTGGCTGGAACGGGAAGAGCGCGTCAGCTACGGCTATGACCAGAGAGGGGCCAGTTTCACCGGAATCAAAACACTGGGCAAAAACTGGGTCTCGTTGACGACGCTGCAATGGGCGCGAACGACCCTTTACTTTCTCGATATCGCGGAGTCTGAAGTCGACCGGCAGCATTTCCCCTCTTCCAAGACATCGATCTCGGAGAGCCTGGTCAGGGACCGCCGCGATGACCCGTTCAACACGGAGAAGGGTTATTTTCTGAGCCTTGTTACGGAGTGGGCTTATCCTTTGTTCAATGTGGAATCGGATTTTTTGAAGATGTTCGGGAAATTCCAGGAATTTTTTCCTGTTTTTAACCGTTGGAACTTCAACTTGACGGCTCGCGTCGGCCTCGGCATGGGGCGGATGCCCATCCATGAAAGATTCTTCGGCGGCGGCAGCAATAGCTTTCGGGGAGAGCTCTTTGACCAACTCGGCCCCAGAGACGCGAATTCGCTAAAACCGATTGGAGGGAAAGCGCTCTTTATCCTCAATTTCGAGCTGCGCTTTCCCCTGTTTTCGACCCTGCCCAATCTTTCCGGAGTCGTTTTTTACGACAAAGGCAATGTCTTTTACGGGCGCAAGGACTTCAGTCTTCGCGATCTTGAAGATGCGCTCGGGATCGGCATCCGCTATCGCACGCCTCTCGGGCCGCTGAGGCTCGATTTCGGCTGGAACTTTAACCCTCCCACGGGCCGGGCCCAGCCTCTTGTCTTCATCACGATCGGGAATGTTTTTTGAGCTGAACGATATGAAACGAACGATCCTGGCCGGCTTCCTGGGCTGGTGCTGTCTCTTCTTTGCTGTTCCCTGTCCCTCTCCCGGCCAGTCCCAGGTCGTGGACTGCATCGTCGCTGTCGTCAATACGCAGGTCATTACGCTCACCGAACTTCGAGTCGTTGACGCGTTCGGCGTCTTTTCGATTGAGGAGAAACCCGGGGAGATGGACCGTCTGTCCTTTCTTTTGAACAAGATGATCGACCAGAAAGTCGTGATCGACCTCGCCGCGGAAAAAATGCCGGCGGACAAGGAAAAAGTGGAAGAGGCCTATCAAAGCCTCGTGGGACGGCTCGGGCCGGAAAAAACGCGCATCGAACTGGCGGGCTTTGGCCTGGCGGTTGATGACCTCAAGTCTTATTTGGAAGAGAAGGTCATGTGCGAAACCATCATCGCCAGTCGATTCCTCCAGACTGCGACCGTCACCCTGAAGGAAATCGAGGAGTACTACGCCGAGAGCTATGTCCCGGCCCAGAAAGCACTGGGTCTGGAGCCACGTCCCATGGTCGAAATATTGAGTACGATCGAATCGGCGATCAAGAAAGCCAAGGTCGAAGCGCAGGTGGCGCTCTGGATTAAAAACCTGAGGAAGAAGGCCGAGATTGAAATCCGGACGGATTGCCTAAAAAAATACAAGGAGGCCTTATGACCCGCACCGCTTTCTTGTTCCCCGGACAGGGTTCGCAGGCCGTCGGCATGGGAAAACGCTTTTCTGAACATTCTTCTCTGGCGCGGGAATTGTTCGCCCGGGCCGACGAGATTCTCGGCTACGGCATCTCCAGGCTCTGTTTTGAGGGACCGGACGAGGAGCTGCGCCTGACGCAGAACACCCAGCCCGCCCTTCTCCTGGTCAGCACCATCGCTTTCCAGCTGCTGGGGAAGGAGCCGGCGATGGCCGCCGGCCATAGTCTGGGCGAATATTCGGCGCTCGTGGCGGCCGGCTCGCTCCGCTTCGACGACGCGATACGGCTGGTCCATCAAAGGGGCAGGTACATGCAGGAGGCCGTGCCCGTCGGACAGGGAGCGATGGCTGCCGTCCTCGGCATGAGTTATGAAGACTTGAGCCGGGCGGTGTCCCAGGTCCGGGACGGGGTCGTCCAGATCGCCAATTGGAACAGCCAGGAACAGCTCGTCATCGCCGGCCATAAGCAGGCCGTCGAAGAGGCCCTGAAGACGGCCAAACCGCCCCGCTCGGTGATGCTGCCCGTCAGCGCTCCTTTCCATTCGGCGCTGATGAAGAGTGCCGAAGAAAGGCTGGCCGTGGATTTAGACAATGTGGAATTCAAGGACCTGACGTTTCCCATCGTGACGAACGTGGATGCCAGGATCATTCGGACGGGCGAAGAAGCCCGGGATTCTCTTAAGAGGCAGGTCAGCCGGCCTGTCCTGTGGTATAAGTCTATGGAGCTCTTCGGCCGTGAGAAGATCGATGCCTTTATCGAACTGGGGGCGGGCAAGGTCCTGACGGGATTGATCAAGAGGATTGGACGGTCATGGTCGCATCCGTTCACGACCTGGAATATTGAAGACCCTGACTCTTTAGAAAAAACCAGGGCTTCACTGTTCTGAGCGTTCGAAAAGCAGGCGCGGTCCGTATTTGATGAAATATTCGCCCGCGGAGTAAACCGCGGAGGCAAGCACCAGCCAAAGCCCGATGTCCCCGACGATGATGAGCTTGCCCAGGATCTCTTTTCCCAAAATCAGGAAAGAAATGGTGATCGTCTCCAGCGTCATTTTGACCTTCCCGGGCCAGGAGGCCGGCACGATCACGCCTTTCGAAGCGGCGATGGCCCGCAGGCCCGTGACGGCGATTTCACGTCCGATGATGATGATGGCCATCCAGGCCGCCACAGCCCGGGATTGGACAAGGCAGATCAGGGCCGATGTGATCAAGAGCTTATCGGCGATCGGGTCGAGGAGCTGGCCGAGTGTAGTGATCTTGTCGTTCCGCCGCGCCAAGAATCCATCCACAGTGTCCGTGAGGGAAGCCACCAGAAAAACCGAAAGGGCCGCCCATTCATGGCCTTTGAACGCCGAGAGGAGAAAAACAATGAGGAGCGGGACGAGGGCGATCCTGACCGAGGTCAGCAGGTTCGGCGTATTCATGAAAATTCAGATTACTATACTGCGTTTTTAATTGTCAAATTGGGGGGCTCGGGGTATGCTGCTCAAAACCACGCGGATTTTCCCACTCGCGCGCTTTGGAGGGGAAGACCCCTTCCAACGTTTGCTTCGCTCTCTGCCTCCCCTTCTCGGACTTTCGTCCTGCGACCAGAAGCAGTGTCTGCTCTATCCTCAGGCAGAGTTCCATTGATCTGATTGAATAAAATAGTTTTTCTTAATAAAATTAGGCTGTATTTTTTCGAGGAGGTGTCTGGATGAGGACACTGAAAAAAATTTTGCGCTCTCGCTTCTTGTTCCTGATGCTCTGCACACTTATGCTGGGGCTATGGATCTTTCCGCAGCAAGCCATAAAGCCGCGGCCGCAGCGGATCATGAATACCGATCCGCAGCTCCGCCTGAAATGGTCCGATCAGCACCTGGAAATGAAAAATAATTCCAAATTCAAGGAATTAAAATGGCAGTTCCTGGGGCCGAGAAATGTGAGCGGCCGCTGCACCGATGTTGTCGTCGTCGCGCCGAAAGGAAAAAATTACACGATGTACGTCGGCGCGGCGTCCGGCGGCGTTTGGAAGACTGAAAACGAAGGAACGACCTGGGAGCCGATTTTCGAGCAGGGTCCTTCGACCGCGATCGGCAATCTTGCCCTGGCCCCATCCGACCAGAAAATCATCTGGGTCGGAACCGGCGAGGCCAACATTTTCCGCAGCTCACAGTCCGGCACGGGCGTTTACAAGTCCATGGACGGCGGCAAAACCTGGCAGCCCATGGGCCTAACCGGGACGAACACGATCGCCAGGATCGTCGTCCACCCGAAAAACCCGGATGTGGTCTATGTCGCCGCCTCCGGCCACGAATGGACGATGAACCCCGAGCGGGGCGTTTTCAAAACGGTGGACGGCGGCAAGAACTGGGAAAAAATTCTCTTTGTCAATGACGAGACCGGGGCCATCGAACTCAGAATGGACCCCAAGGATAACGACACCCTCTATGCGGCCACCTGGCAGCGAATGCGCAAAAAATGGAACGACCCGCGCAATGAAGCATCCTCGAGCGGAAGCGGGATTTACAAGACAATAGACGCCGGCAAGACCTGGAACCCCGTCAACAATGGTTTGCCGGAGTCCAAATTCCGCGGCCGGATAGGGATCGACATTTGTCTGACCAGGCCGAACGTCCTCTATGCATTCGTCGATAATTACGAGAAGGCGCGCGAAGCCACCGATGACGAGCGAACGGATGCCTACGGTTTGCCCTCGGCCGGTTTCATTAAGGGCGCCACGGTCTATCGTTCGGACGATAAGGGCGATTCGTGGAAATTGGTCTGCCCCCTGACTCCGGAGATGAAACGATTCATGGAAGAGCATTCCGGCACGTATGGCTGGGTGTTCGGCCAGATCCGCGTCGACCCCAACGATGAAAACACCGTCTATACCATGGGGCTCGAACTCAACGCATCTTATGACGGGGGCAAGACCTTCCAGTCGCTTCGGTCGCCCGGGGGCGATCATCATGCTCTCTGGATTGATCCCGAGAATTCCAATTATCTGATCAACGGCTTTGACCAAGGGCTGGCCGTCTCCTATGACAAAGGCAAGAACTGGCGGCATTTTTCGGACAACCTCCCCGTCTGTCAGTTTTTCAATATCAATTATGACATGGCCACGCCGTTTAAAGTCTATGGCTCGATGCAGGATCATGGCAGCTTCCGGGCGCCGGTGGATCTGAGCCGGGGCCGAGACAAGATCCCGACCCAGAGATTCGAAGGAGCGCCGGGCGGCGAAGGCTCGAACCAGGCCATCGACCCGACCAACCCGAACATTGTCTATTCGGCCGGTTTTTACGGCACGATCACCCGGACGGAATATGGCGCCGCCGGAAGAACAAGCTTCCGCCTCCTGCTCAAGCCGAGCCTGGACGAGAAACTGCGCGGGCAGTGGCTGGCGGCGTTCATCCTTTCGCCCCACAACCCGAATATCCTTTACCACGGCATGCAGTATCTCTTCCGCTCCCTGGATCGGGGAGACATCTGGGAAAAGATCAGCCCGGACCTGACCTACAACACGCCGACAGAAATGGGCGATATCCCGTACCACACGATCTTCGCCATCTCTGAATCGCCGCGGCGATTCGGACTGATCTATGTCGGAACGGATGATGGCAGAGTTTGGGTGACCAAGGACGGAGGAAAGAAATGGGAAGAAATCGTGGCCGGGCTGCCGTTCCAGAAGTGGGTGTCGAGGCTCGTCGCGTCGCAATATGCCGTGGGCACGGTTTACATGGCGCAGAACGGCAAGCGCGATGATGACTTTGCCCCCTATGTTTGGAAATCGACGGATTACGGCAAGACCTGGGTGGATATCTCCAAAGGCATTCCGCTCGGCCCCGTCAACGTCATCCGCGAGGACCCGGTGGACCGAAAGATTCTTTATGTCGGAACGGATGTCGGCGTCTATGTCAGCACAGACGGCGGTCAGACCTGGAACGTGCTCGGCGGCAACCTGCCATCGGCCTACGTCCATGACCTGATCATCCATCCGCGCGACAATATCATCGTCGTCGCTACGCACGGCCGGGGCATGTGGGCTCTGGATGCCAATCCGGTCAACGAGAAGGACAAACGCCCGCAACGGCGATTCTTCGAGGAATGATCCATTTTCGTGAAGAAGAAGGGCATCAAATTTAACGTCCGCGAATACCGGCCCGAGGACGAGGAGCAGATCCTGGCCCTTGTCCGGGAGCTGGAGGCGGAACTGGCCGAGAGGTTTCACGCCGTCAGCATCCAATCCGGAGTCGATGACTACCGGAGCCGGTATCTCAGGCCGGGCAATAAATACAAGACGTTCGTGGGGGTTGCGGATAAGAAAATCGTCGGCTATCTCATGGGCTACCCGTCTCTGGGCGCGCCGGAGATCGACAACATGTATGACGTCCTGCCGGTTTCTCCGGGCTGGACGCCGCCGGAATTTTATCTTCAAATCACATTTGTCTCCAAACCGTACAGGAAGCAGGGCATTTCCAAGGCGCTCCATCTGAAAATCATCGATTATGCCCTCCGGCAGGGCCACAAGGAAGTCTATGCGTGTATCGCCAAATGGAATTTGCCGGAAATCAGGGTCATCAAGTCGCTGAAATTTCACATGCGAGACTTGGGCTATCGGTACCGGCTGACGCTCAAGCTATGAGCCTTGTTTGACAGGCCTTCGGGACCCTGTGAGCCGGGGACCTGGATATTTTCCCAGCCCGTGGCGCCCTTTTCTTTGCTCGTCCAAAAATCTTTTGGCGGTGACGAATGAAAAAGCCGCGTCCCGTTAAGGGATAGTTGATTCAATCGCAGCGTTTCCACAGCGGCCGGTCTCGGCGAATAGCGGATTTCTCGTTCATCGGTCGCTGTTTGAGGTATCCATGGCCCGCCGCTTAGCCAAAGCGATCCAGAAACCCAGATAAAAGCCAAGGCCTTATTTTTCATGGTTCACCCGCCATTTTTCGGAAACATACCAAAAATATTGCACTACGGCAAGTTTCTGCGTCAACCGTTCCAGTATTGATAACCGGGCCGGTTCCCCATATAATGCGGGAGTAAGAAAAACCATAAGCAGCAATGCGACACAAGGGAAAGACATACTGGCGAAAGCGGAGGGACAGGCTTCTCAAGAAACATCTACTCTTACAGGGGAAGGTCCTGGATGTGGGATGCGGATGGCGAACGTATGGCCGAGAGGCTGTCAGGCTCGATATCAACCCCGAATGCCGGCCCGACCTGCTGACGGATATCCAAGGCCGGACCGGGCTTCGAGGGGAAAGTTTTGACACCGTTCTCGCTCTTGACGTGTTGGAGCATCTCCGCGATCCCCATCAGGCCGTCGCAGAGATCAAGCGCGTTCTTAAGCCCGGCGGGCAGCTCTATCTCACCGTTCCGTTCTGTTTTCCCCGCCACGGCACGGAATATTACCGGTTCAGTGACCTGGCTCTCATGGACCTGCTGGATGGCTTCGAGGTGGAGATCATCCCCGTCCAGAAGAGCAGAATCTGGAATTTAGTCTGGAATTATTATCCGCAGGATCGGATCGTCGAAGGCTACTTCGTCCGGGCTAGAAAAAAAGACACGAGGGAGTCTTAAAGGCCGAGGATGATTGAGAAAAATTCCGTCACGCCGATGATGGAGCAGTATTTCCGGATCAAAAAGCAGTACCAGGACACGCTCCTTTTTTTTCGGCTGGGCGATTTTTACGAAATGTTCTATGAGGACGCCAAGATCGGCTCGGCCGTCCTCGAAATCGCATTGACCTCGCGCCAAAAAGTCCCCATGTGCGGCGTTCCCTACCATGCCGTCAATTCGTACTTGGCCAAGCTTTTGAGGCGTGGATACAAAGTCGCCGTCTGCGAACAGGTCGAAGACCCGAAGACAGCCAAAGGCGTGGTCAAACGGGAAGTGATCAAAGTCCTGACGCCTGGAACGGCCGTTGAGGTCGAGCTCGAAACCGCCAAAGAAAATATTTATATCGCTTGCCTGTCGAGTCAAGACGACGGCTGGGGACTGGCCTTGATCGAGCTGACGTCCGGGGAGATGAAGGTCACGCAAAGGAACGGTCAGGATATCAAGGCGCTCACAGACGAGCTCTATAAGATATCCCCGAAGGAGCTTGTCTTTCCCGAGGGTGATGAGGAATCGGTGACTCGGGTGCTTGCCAAAAGCGACCTGTATACCGTGCTCAAAAGTCCGGTCGAGGCCTGGTCCTTCGAATTTTCGCAGGCCAAAAATTACCTGATGGACCATTTTCGCGTCAAGTCCCTGGCCGGTTTCGGGATTGAGGATAAAAACCTGGCCGTTTCCGCGGCGGGCGCCCTGCTCTATTATCTCAAAAAGGTCCGCAAGGATTCCCTGGCCCTCGTTCATAAGATTTCCTATATCCATTCCGCCGACCACATGGTCCTTGATGCGGCAACGATTCGGAACCTCGAGCTGACAAAAAACCTCAGGGACGGACGGGTCGAGAACTCCCTTCTCGACATTATCGATTTCACGGTGACGCCGATGGGAGGCCGCCTGTTGCGGGCCCGGCTTCTTCAGCCGCTCCGCGATTGCGCCCAGATCAATGACCGCTTGAACGCCGTGGAAGAGGCGGCCAAGGATGCGATTACCCGCCAGGAGCTCCGAGAAAGCCTGAAAGGCATCCTGGACCTGGAGCGGCTGACCGGGAAGATTTCTCTGGCCGCCGCCCATCCGCGCGACCTCGTCGCTCTCAAGAAATCACTCCTTCCTCTGCCGGAGATTTTTTCTTTGCTCGAGCCCTTTCAAAGCGTGTTGATCGGCGACATCCGCAGCCGCTGGGACAACGCCCGGGACATTGTCGAGCTTTTGGATCGGGCGATTCTTGATGAACCCGCCTTCCTGCTGACCGAGGGCGGCATGATCAAAGACGGTTTTCATCCGGACCTGGATGATCTGAGGGAGGTCAGCCGCTCCGGGAAATCTTTTATTGCGCTTCTTGAGAAAAAGGAGCGCGAACGGACGGGCATTTCTTCGCTCAAGGTCCGCTACAACAAAGTGTTCGGCTATTATATCGAAGTGACCAAGCCGAATCTGCCGCAGGTCCCCGCCGATTACATCCGCAAGCAGACCCTGGTGAGCTCCGAGCGCTATTTGACCCCCGAGCTGAAGGAATACGAGGAAAAAGTCCTGCATGCCGAGGAGAGGATCGGCGAGCTCGAGTACAAGCTTTTTATCGAGGTCCGCGAGAAGGTCGCCGCCGAGACGGTCCGGCTCCAGAGGATCGCTTCGGACATTGCCGCGCTGGACGTCCACTTGGCCCTGGGAGAGCTTGCCTCCCGGCGAAATTATTTCCGGCCCGAAGTCAACGCCGGGGATATCATCAGAATAAAGAACGGCCGGCACCCGGTCATCGAAGTCGCCAACGCGGAGCCTTTTATTCCTAACGATGCTTTTTTGGACAGGGAGGATGACCAGATCCTGATCATCACCGGCCCCAACATGGGAGGGAAATCCACCTACCTTCGCCAGGTCGCCCTGATCTGCATCCTGGCCCAGTTGGGCTCGTTCGTCCCCGCCCAGGAATCCTTGATTGGGGCCGTCGACAGGATTTTCACCCGGATCGGGGCCATGGATTTTCTAAGCGTCGGTCAGTCCACGTTCATGGTCGAAATGCTGGAAACCGCGAATATCTTGAATAACGCGACGCCCAAGAGCCTCGTCCTGCTGGACGAAATCGGGCGCGGCACGAGCACTTTCGACGGTCTGAGCATCGCCTGGGCGGTGGCCGAGTCTCTCCATGAGAAGGAGGAAATCCGGGCCAAGACGCTGTTCGCCACCCACTACCATGAACTGACCGAGCTGGCCCTCACTTTTAAAAGGATCAAGAACTACCATGTGGAAGTCAAAGAATGGAAGGAGGAGGTAGTTTTTTTGAGGAAGATCGTGGCCGGGCCGTCCGACCAGAGCTATGGCATCCATGTGGCCAAGCTGGCCGGCATTCCGCCGGATGTTGTCGGCCGGGCCCGGGAAATCCTGTTCAACTTGGAAAAGCAAGAGCTGGACGAGGCCGGGCAGCCACGGATCGCCTACAAGACCCCGAAGAACCGTGATAAAAACCAGATGCTCCTTTTTCGGGAAGACCGGGAGCAGGAAATCCTCAGGGAGATTCGAAACGAACTCGCCTCCTGCGATGTCGCCTCTTTAACCCCCCTGGCCGCGCTGAACCTTCTCGGCCGGCTGATCCAAAAGCTCAATCAATAATTGTCGGATTCGTCTTCGGCTTTGTAGTCCTCTTCCTCTTCTTCCTCATAATCCTCATCGAGCTCGCGCTCCTCTTCGTAGGGAGCCTCACCGTCGTCTTCTTTGCGCTGCTCGATGCCGACCTCGAATTCGTCCTTGTCCTCGTAGCGGCGGAGATAATTGGCCGTCGAGTCGCTGTACACGAGCTCCAGGTAGTCCTCCTCAATCTGGCAGAACACGGACATGCTGTGGCCTGTCTGCAGGTTGCCGACCTTCTCGACGACTTCCGCCTTCTTTTTGATCGCGTCCAGCGTCAGCCAGCTCGAGATTTCGATTTCTTCCATGCTTAACCCTATACGGAATTAAATATCTATTTTTTTGCAATTGTCAAGGGGGAAGGGGGAAAATCTTCCCCGGCCTAGGACTTGACAACATCTTCAGGAAAACCTATCTATTTAATTGCATTTTTAAGGAGACGAATCATGCGCTGGGACAAATATACGGTCATGTCGCAAGAAGCCTTCCAGGCCGCCCAGTCCAAAGCGGAGGAGCTGGGGCACCAGCAAGTCCAGCCCGAACATCTCCTGTGGAGTTTCCTGACCCGGGAGGAGAATATCGTCGGCTCGCTGCTGGCCAAAATCGGCGCCAACAGGTCAAAAATATTGGGAGCGCTGGAGAGGTTGCTCCAGAAGATACCGAAAGTGCAGGGTGCGGAGGTCTTTCTGTCTTCGGCGCTTCGTCAAATCATGAGCGATGCTCAGAAAGAAGCGGACAAGCTCAAAGACGAGTATATCTCGACAGAGCATTTATTTTTGGCCATGCTCAAAGACAAATCGTCCGAGGCAGGCCGGATTTTGGGCGAAAACGGCGTCACGGAAGAGGCCGTGCTCGAGGCTCTCAAGGCCGTCCGGGGGACACAGCGGATCACCGACCCCCAGCCCGAGGGCAAGTACCAGGTCCTCGAAAAATACGCCAGGGATTTTACCGCTCTGGCCCGGCAAGGAAAGCTCGACCCCGTCATCGGCCGTGAGGATGAAATCCGCCGGGTCATCCAGGTCCTGTCCCGCCGGACGAAAAACAACCCGGTCCTGATCGGCGAGGCGGGCGTGGGAAAGACGGCCATTGTCGAAGGGCTGGCCCAAAGGATCGCCAACGGCGATGTCCCCCAGCCGCTTAAAAACAAGCGGCTGATCTCGCTCGACATGGGCTCGCTCGTGGCCGGGACAAAATACCGTGGAGAATTCGAGGACCGCTTGAAGGCCATTCTCAAAGAGATCAAGGAATCCGAGGGCGAGATCATTCTATTCATCGACGAGCTGCACACCATCATTGGCGCGGGCGCGGCGGAGGGCGCCGTGGACGCATCCAACATGCTCAAACCTCCTTTGGCCAGGGGAGAGCTGCACTGTATCGGGGCCACCACGCTGAACGAATATCAGAAGCACATCGAGAAAGATGCGGCCCTCGAACGGCGCTTCCAGCAGGTCTATGTCGGGGAACCGACGGTCGAGGACACCATTTCGATTTTGCGGGGCTTGAAGGAGAAATACGAGATCCACCACGGCGTGAGGATCAAGGATTCGGCGCTCGTCGCTGCGGCAACCCTTTCCAACCGCTATATCACCGGTCGCTATCTGCCCGACAAGGCCATTGATTTGATCGACGAAGCCGCTTCCCGTATCCGGATCGAGATCGACAGCCTCCCCGAGGAGATCGATGAGCTCGAGCGCAGGATCCTCCAGATTGAAATCGAGCGGCAAGCCCTCAAAAAAGAGAAGGACAAAAGCTCCAAGGAGAAGCTCGACAAGCTGAACAAGGAGCTGGCCGACCTGAAGGAAAAAAGCGGTGGGCTCAAGGCCCAGTGGCAAAAGGAAAAAGATCTGATCGATGCCGGCAAGAAGCTCAAGGAGCGGCAAGATGCCCTGAGGATCGAAGAGCAGAATGCCGAACGGCGAGGCGAGCTGGAGAAGGTTGCCGAAATCCGCTATGGAAAATTGATCGAGACAGGCAAGGAGTTGGACAAGCTAAGCCGCGAGCTGGCCGAGATCCAGAAAACGAAGAAGATGCTCAAAGAGGAGGTGGACGAGGAGGACGTGGCGGAAGTGATCTCGAAATGGACGGGAATCCCTGTCTCGAAAATGCTGGAGGGCGATGTGGAACGGCTAATCCGAATGGAATCGAACCTGGCCAAGCGCGTCGTCGGCCAGGACCATGCCCTGCAGGCGGTTTCCGATACGATCCGGAGGGCCAGGGCGGGGATCCAGGACGCCTCACGGCCGCTGGGGTCATTTATCTTTATGGGGCCGACGGGCGTGGGGAAGACCGAGCTGGCGCGGGCGCTCGCCGAGTTTCTCTTTGACTCGGAGAAGGCCTTGGTCAGGCTGGACATGTCCGAGTACATGGAAAAGCACACCGTCTCCCGCTTGATCGGAGCGCCGCCGGGCTATGTGGGATATGAAGAAGGCGGCCAATTCACGGAAGCGGTCAAGCGCCGCCCGTACTCGATTATCCTCCTGGATGAGATTGAAAAAGCCCATCCCGATATCTTCAACATTCTGCTCCAGATCCTGGACGATGGGCGGCTGACGGACGGGAAGGGCCGGACCGTCGATTTCAAGAACACCCTGATCATCATGACCTCGAACCTGGGAGGCCAGATCATCAAGGAGTTCAGCCAGGATTATGAGGTGATGGAGCGGGAGGTGAAAAAGATCCTGGAGAGCCATTTCCGGCCCGAATTCCTCAACCGCATCGATGAAGTCGTCATCTTTAAATCGTTGTCCAAGGGCACGATCCTCAAAGTCGTGGATCTGCAATTGGACCTCCTCAGGAAGAGGCTTGAGGAGCGCAAGATCGGGATTGATGTCAGCCGGAAGGCCAGGGAGCTGCTGGCGGAAAGGGGATATGACCCGGTCTTCGGAGCCAGGCCGCTCAAAAGGACCATTCAGCAGGACATCCAGAACCCGCTGGCCATGAAAATATTGGCCGGAGAATTTCGAGAGGGGGACGTGGCCAAGATCGACGTGGACGCCAAAGGCGAATTGACGTTTTCCAAATAAAGTTGATAAAAAATATCGATTTTCTCGGGCTCGGCCAAACTATCCGTTGACATTCCGGCGAAAATTTTGTAAACAGAAAAGATAACTCGATCGCAGGAGGTTAAGATGAAGAAAATCTTGACAGGCGTTCTGGCGTTCGCTCTGCTCTCCACGCTGGCTGTGGCAAACGGATTAAACCTCAACAGCCTTGGCTCACGAGCCCTGGCCATGGGAGGGGCGTTTGTCGGCCTGGCCGATGATTTTAGCGCCGTCTACTGGAATCCCGCAGGATTGGCGAATTTCAAGACAAAAGCGTTCGGTTTCTACGGCACGGATATCATTCCCTCGAGCACCTATAAATTGACCGTCCCGCCGCCCTATGGAACTGGCCAGATCATTGATGCGCAGTCCAAGACCAAGCATTATCTGGGGGGAATGGCCGCTTATATTCATCCCATCTCGGAAAACCTAGTGGCCGCCATTGGAGTTTATACTCCGTCCGGGCTTGGCTCAGACTGGCCGAGCGAGAAGCTCGCTTTTATTTCGGGTAATAGCACGACGATCGAGTGGTCGAGCAAGGTCGGGCTGATTACGATTGCCCCCACATTAGCCTATAAAGTGAACGACATGCTCTCGATCGGCGCCGCCGTGAATATCAACTACGGGATGTTCGACCTCAACATGTATGCGGGAAAGGCAGACTTCCAACCCTATGTTACAAATTTCGACTTGGGCCAGTATTCGGAAAGCGAGACGGGCTGGGGATTGGGGGCGACCGTTGGCGTGCTCTTCAAGCCCCACCCCATGTTCAGTCTGGGAGCGACCTTCCGGACGGCCAGCACGGTCAAGTTTAGCGGCAGCGCCACCATCTCGAACTTGGCCCTGCTCCAGCAGCCGTCGAGCTCCGACATGAACCGGGATGTGACCTGGCCCGCTTGGGTCGCTGTCGGGGCAGCTTTCTATCCCATCGAAGGCCTCATCATCACGGCGGATGTCCAATACACCAATTGGAAGAAGATCGACGTGATCAAAACGGTTTATAAAGACACCGTCTGGAATTCCTTGATGACGGCCAGCGGCAAGGATGTCATGCCCATGTACTGGAACAATGCCACGCAAATCCGGTTCGGCGCCGAATATAAAGCCAGCGAGACCTTGGCCTTCCGAGCGGGCTATTACGTGGATCCCTCGCCGGCCCCGGACAAGACGATGAACATCCTGCTTCCCAACTATGATTTCAATGTTTTGACAGTTGGGCTTGGCTATAACCTCAATGGGCTCCAGATCGATCTTGGCTTCGAATACCTCATGGGCAAAGAAAGGATTATCGATTTCGTGAAGACATTCAATAATCCTCAAAATCCGTTCTTTGACCCCGAATATGCCCACGCCGTGCCCGGCACGTATACGATGAAGATCATCGCCCCGAATATTTCGGTGAGCTATAAATTCTAAGCGGAAAAACAGAAAAGAAAAGAATTCCAGGAACCTTAGCCGGGAGAACGGGTGCCCCTGACCCCGGCTAAGGTTCTTTCTTTTTGGAGCATCACATGCGAGTCCGCAAAGCCCTGATTCCCGCGGCTGGCCTCGGCACACGGTTTCTTCCAGCGACCAAAGCGCTGCCCAAGGAAATGCTGGCCGTCGTCGATAAACCCGTTATCCAGTATGCCGTGGAGGAGGCCGCCGCTTCCGGGATCGAGAAGATTGGCATCATCACCAGCCGCAGGAAAGCTGTCATCGAAGAGCATTTTCGCTCCTCTCGGGAACTGGCCGGTCTTCTTGAAGAGAAGGGAACGCCCGAATTATCCAAGGAGGTCGAGCGGATCTCGCGCCTCGCCGATTTCGCCTTCATCCTTCAGGAAGAGCCGCTGGGCCTCGGTCACGCTGTTCTCAGGGGAGAGGAGTTTGTCGGAGGCGAGCCTTTTGTCGTCCTCAACCCCGATACGATTTATGATTGCCCAACCCCGTGCACAAAGCAGCTGATCGATGTCTATGATGAGCAAAAGGCGCCCGTGGTCGTGCTGGGCAGGATTGACAGCGAGGGGACAAAAAAATATGGCGTGGTCAACGCCCGCCGGGTCTCGGAACGGGTATTCCAGATCTTGGATTTGGCCGAAAAACCAGGGCCGGACAAGGCATTCTCGGACTTGGCCGTTTTAGGGCGCTATGTTTTCACCGCGGATATTTTTGAGGCCATCCGAAAAATCCCGAGCCGTCGGGGCGTCGAGATCCAACTCACGGACGCTATAAAAAACCTGCTCGAGACAAGGCCTGTTTACGGCGTGCTTTTTGAGGGCCGCCGGTTTGACGCGGGAGACAAGTTCGGCTTCATCGAAGCGACAATCCAACTCGCCCTCAAACGCCCCGAATTCCGTTCCCGCCTCCTGGATTTGTTCAAATCCTTTGATTAATCCGGGGTCAAACCTACTCATTACGCATAATCAGGCAGGAAATTCGAAATCTGCGTAATGAGTAGGTTTGACCCCAATTCTTGGGAAAGGGGAGAATGGCGAGGGACGGAATCGAACCGCCGACGCAGGGATTTTCAGTCCCTCGCTCTACCGACTGAGCTACCTCGCCATCTGAGAGCAAATCGGAAAATAAGTATATTAATCCGCTCCGCTAAAGTCAATTCTTAAATCGCGCATGAAAAACCGTCTTTTTCTTCTCCAATGCCTTTGATTCTGTTAGAATGAACCGTGAATTTATAAACGCTTGGAAAAATATATTCGAAGTTAGCGACAATGAAAATCGCCGCGCTGCTGCCGCATGTTGAAGTTTTTGGCGGGGTGCGACGGTATATCGAAATCGGCAGCGAACTCGTCAAACGGGGACATGACTTTGTCCTTTACCACCCGGAAGGGAATGTGCCGGACTGGCTGGCGTTCCGGGGCGTCACTCGGCCTTTTGCCTCCCTTGGCGACGAACAATTCGACATCGGGCTGTGCAGCGAATATTCCATTCTGGACCAGTTTGAACAAATTCCTGCCCGGGCAAAATATTTCTATTTTATTCTCGAAGGTCATCGCAAGGAAAAAGATGTTGTCCAAAGGAACTATTTTTTCCTCGGCAATTCCGAGGGGATTTGCCGGCGCATGGAGCGGAAATATAAGATTCGCTGTATCAAAGCAGCGGGCGGAGTCAACCCCGAGATATTTCATCCCGTCCAGGACAGGCCTCCGCGGGACACCTTGAATATCCTCTGCTATGGACGCATCTATAAGCGCCGGAAAGGAATCCGTTATGTCCTCCGCGCCGTCGATGGCCTCTCTAAAGAGTTCCCCCAATTGAGGCTGATTTTATTTGATACTCCGGTCGGCCAGGACCGGCGCGATCCGCGGCCCATGATAAAAACGCGCATTCCTCATGATTTTTATCTCGACTTGCCCCAGGACCGCATGGCCTGGCTCTTTTCCCAGGCAGATATTTTTGTTAGCGCGGAATTGCGGGCCGGCTGGTCGAACACGTCGGCCGAAGCCATGGCCTGCGGCGTTCCCGTCGTCTGTACCCCAAGCGGAACTCGCGATTTCGCTTTCCACAACGAGACGGCCCTCGTTGTCTCTTGGGCGTGGCCAGTCCTACTGCGCCGCCAGATCAGGCGGCTGATTGTCGATGATGTGCTTCGCAGGCGCTTGGCCCAGGCCGGACATCGGAAGATTCGAGAATTCACCTGGGCAGCGTTGTCGGACCGCCTCGTCGCCATCTTCAAGTCTGCCCAAAATTGAAATAACCTATTCATTATGATATTCTTAGCCTGGAGGAAAAGACAGGATGGATGAGACTATCTTAAAAGAGCGCATGCTGAAGGAAAATGCTGAATTTAAAAGACTTTTTGAAGAGCACCAGAAGCATGAAAGGAAGCTGGCCGAGTTCAAGGGAAAACCGTACCTGACGGACGCGGAGCGGCTGGAAGAGAAGGAGTTGAAAAAGCGGAAGCTTGCGCTCAAGGACAGGATGTACGTCATGATGCGGGATTTTCAGAAATCTCTCTGAAAATCCATGCCCTCTCACCGATGAAAGCGCAAAAGAAATTCCAGCTGGCCCTTGTCGGGACCGATTCTCTCCGGGGCAGCGAGATCAGGAGTGTCCTGGCCCGCAAGAAGCTGGCCCCGTTCGAGATTGAATTCTACGATCCGGACGTCAAAGAGGAATACAGCAAGCTCACTGAGTTCCGTAAGGAGCCCAAAGTCATCCATGGCCTCAAGGAAGATTCCCTGGAGGGAAAGGACCTCATCTTCTTGGCCTCGGATAAAGAGACCAACCGGAGGCTGGGAGGCCTCGCCGCGAGACGAGAATTCCGGGCGATCGACCTCAGCGAAACCTTTAACCTTGATAAGGACGTTCCGCTCCTCGTCATCGGAGTCAATGACGATGTTCTGGACAAAGAACGCCCTCCTCTCATTGCCAACCCCCACCCCGTGACCATTATTCTCTCACATTATTTTCACCAAATCCTGTCCAGGTTCGGCATGTCGAAAGCCGTGTCCGTCATCCTTCAGCCCGTTTCGGCGTTTGACGATGCCGGCGTTCAGGAACTGGCCAGCCAGAGTGTCGCCTTGCTGAACGGGGCGCCGCCCTCGAAAAAAGTGTTCAAGGAGCAGATCGCCTTCAATATCCTGTCGCACACCGAAACGCCCGATCGCGGCGGCTTCTGTGCCGGCGAACGGCAGATCGCCTCCGAAATCAAAAGGGTCCTGAAGCATCCGGAATTTCCCCTGTCCCTGTCGATCATCCAAGCTCCCGTCTTTAATACCTATTCGCTGATGACCTACTGCGAGCTTGAGAAAGATACGGATATCGAAACTTTGGAGGCGCTTTTAAGAGAGACTCCGCCCTTCAAAATGACGGCCTTCCGCGATTCCTGCGCGGCGACCCCTATTTCGGTTTCCGGAAAGGATGAAATCTTTGTGGGCCGGATCAAGAAAGAGGAAACGCTGCCCCGGGCCTTCTGGGTCTGGCTCGTCGCCGACAACTTGACCCGGGGATCGGCGCTCAATGCCTTTGACATCGCCAAGAAACTGCTCATGGCCGGGACGCTCTGATAGAAGATTGATATGTTTCAGCTTCTCAAACTGACGCTCCGAGAGAGGAAGCTGGTTCTTCTCTCCCTGGCCTGCATGATTTTTGTCGCCCTGTTCAACTATATTTTCGTCGATATGGTCCAGCCGATCATCAACGACATGTTCGGATTGGCCCCCACGGCCTCGGTCGAAAAATCCCCGGCTTCAGCAACACACATGGAGACGGAAAAGGCCCCCGACGCCGTGCCGCAAAAGGCCGTGCCCAGGGCCGTGGTCAAGACCAGGAGCATGGATTTGATCCTGCGCTTGTTCCATATCAGCCGGCAGGACATCAAGAAGGTTCTGCCCTTTGTCGTCGTGTTTATCATTTTCGGCAGAGGCCTGTTCACCTTTCTTTCGTCATTCTTGATGAAGGCCGTCGGCAACAAGATCGTCAAAAGCATGCGCGACGACCTGTACGGCCATCTCCTCTACCAGTCGTCAAGCTATTTCGACCACCTCACGACCGGCGATATCATGTCCCGGCTGACCAACGATGTCGACAAAATCCAGCAGGCGGTGTCGAGTGCCATGAGCGACATGATCGAGGAGTCCTTTATCCTGCTGGCCCTTTTGGTCCAGTTGTTCGTGACGGATTGGATCCTGGCCCTGTCGGTGTTCGTCATCACGCCGCTCGCCGTCATCCCCCTGGCCGCCTTCAACAGACAGCTCAAGAGAAAAGGCAAGCAGAGTCAAGTCAAAATGGGCCATATCTACAATTTGATCTTTGAGACCATCACCGGCAACAAGATCGTCAAGGCCTTCACCATGGAACAATTCGAGCTCCGGAAGTTCCTGAAAGCCAGCTGGAGCTATTTCCGGATCAACCTCAAGCTGGCCTGGATCTCCAGCCTATCCTCGCCGTTCATGGAGTTCATAGGAGGGATTGTCGGCGCTTTCATCCTGGCCGTCGGCGCGAAACGAATCGCCAACGGCAGCATCAGCCCGGGAGATTTCGGAGCTTTCGTGATTGCTATCTTCTTGATGTTCACCCCGATCAAGCGGCTCAGCCGGGCCAACAGCGTCATCCAGCAGGCGACCGGCTGCTATGACCGGATCCAGGAGGTCTTGGAGGAGACTCCTCAGATCCAGGACAGTCCGCGGGCTTATCCGCTGCCCTCCACCAAAGGACATGTCATGTTCGACCATGTCACCTTCTCCTACGACGAAGCGCGGCCCGTCCTCTTCGATGTGACATTCGAGATCCTGCCCAACGAGATAGTGGCGCTCGTGGGCTTGAGCGGAGCCGGCAAGACTACGGTCATCAACCTGCTTTCGCGGTTCTACGAGCCCAAGGGCGGCCGGATCACGATCGATCGCATCGACATCCGCGACGTGACTCTGGCTTCGCTGCGCTCACAGATCGGCCTGGTCACCCAGGACATCGTTCTGTTTAATGACAACGTTCGCAATAATATCGCCTACGGACTGGACGATATCTCCATGGATAAAATCATCGAGGCGGCCACGGCCGCTGAATGCCATCATTTCATCATGGAGCTTCCGGACGGCTATGATACGCCTATCGGCGAGAGAGGGACCCTTCTATCGAGCGGTCAGAGGCAGCGGCTGGCCATTGCCCGGGCCTTGCTCAAAAACCCGCCCATTTTGATCCTGGATGAGGCCACCTCTGCCCTGGATTCGGAGTCCGAGCGCCTCATCCAGGCCGCGCTGGCCCGGATCATGAAGGACCGGACGACGTTTGTCATAGCCCACCGCTTGTCGACGATCCGGAATGCCGACAAGATCCTGGTCATCGACAAGGGGAGGATCGTCGAATCCGGCTCTCACGAAAAATTGATGAAGAAAGAGGGCATCTATAAAAAATTGCACGACCTTCAGTTCCCTGAAGACGAGGAGATTGAACAATGATCCAGAGTATGACGGGCTTTGCCGAACGGAGCTTCGACTCACGGACGCTGCGGCTGAAGGTGAGCATCAAGAGCCTCAACCACCGCTTTTTCGACTGGAATTATAAGGGTGCCCCCATTGGAGAACTGGAGAACAGGTTTCGCGTTCTCTGTCAGGACCGGCTCCACAGGGGGCGGATCGAAGTCAGCCTGGACTTGAGCTTCCCCGACCCTTCGAGCTGGGACATCAGTGTCAATGAGGGCCTTCTGGAGAAGATCTTCACCACCCTTGACCGGATGTCCGCCCGGCTGAAGCGGGATGTCAAGCTGTCGGTGGACAATATATTCCGGATTCCACAGATCGTGGAACTCAAGCGGAAGGATTTCAACGCGTCCGAGATCTCTTTTTTGGAGCGGAGCTTTATCCATACGCTGGATGATGTCGTCAAGTCCCGGAGAGATGAAGGAACGAGGACGGCCTCCCAAATCAGGCTTCATCTCCTAAAGGTCAAGCGGGCCGTCCAAAAGATTGAGACGCTGGTCAAAAAGCAACCGCGCCTGATCCAGCAAAAACTGCGGCAAAAGCTGAAAGACCTGAACGGACAGAACCATCCCTCGGAGGAAAGGCTGTCCGAAGAGGTCGCCTACCTATCGCAGAGGTATGATGTGTCTGAGGAAATCCAGCGCTTGAAAAGCCATATCGATGCCGCGCTCGAGCTGGTCACATCCAAAAAAGGGGAGCCTTCCGGCAAAATGCTGGATTTTCTAGCCCAGGAGCTTTATCGGGAAGCCAACACGCTGAATTCGAAATCCCAGGATATCGGGATCACCAAGGAAGGGCTCCTGATCAAGGGCGAAGTGGAGAGCATCCGCCAACAGGTGCAAAACCTGGAGTAAGAGGAGGAGAAGGTGCTGTTTGTGGTGACCGGGCCATCGGGAAGCGGGAAATCGACGATCGTCCATCATGTCCTCAGCGACCTGCGCAATGTCCAGTTTTCGGTTTCCCACACGACTCGGCCGAAGCGGAATTCCGAAGAGGACGGGCGGGAATATTATTTTGTCTCCAGAAAAGAATTCGAAAGGATGATCGTCCGGAAGAAATTCGTCGAATGGGCGGTGGTCCACGGCCAGCATTATGGGACGTCGAGGAGGGAGGTCGAGCAGAAGGCAAAAACAGGCGACCTGGTCTTGGATATTGACGTCCAGGGCGCCGCCGAGATCCGGAAGAAATATAAAAAGGCCGTGTTCGTATTTGTCCTGCCGCCCCGTTTCCAGGAGCTGAAACGCAGGCTGGAGGAAAGGGGAGAGGACAGCCCGGCCGTCATCCGGCGGAGGCTCCAGGACGCAAGAAAGGAAATCCGGGAATACGTCCATTTTGATTATATCGTGGTCAACGACCAGTTCGACAGGGCCGTCCTCGAATTGGAATCCATCATGCTCAGCACGCGCTGCCGCCTCCAGGTCCGCAAGAAAGACATCCAGACGATTGTTCAAAGTTTTAAATAATGATTCATCCCCTCGTTCCCCCTGTTTCTATAGGGGGGGTGAGCAGGGATGATCATCGGGAGAGCACATGGCCAAAATTGCCTTGGGTGTGACATCGTCAATCAGCATTTATAAAGCGTGTGAGGTTTTGCGCGGTTTTCAGAGGGGCGACTGCGATGTCCAGGTCATCATGACCCGGAACTCCACGAAGCTTGTTTCCCCCTTCCTTTTCAACTCCCTTTCCGGACACAAGACCATTGTCGAGCTCTTTGAAGACGACCAGCCCTGGTCGATTGCCCATGTTTCCCTGGCCCGCGAAATCGGTCTTTTCGTGGTGGCTCCGGCGACGGCGAACATCATCGCCAAGTTTGCCTGGGGCGTAGCGGATGATTTCCTGTCCACATTTTATCTGGCCGTTCAATCGCCGGTGCTCCTGGCGCCGGCCATGAATGAGGCGATGTATCTTCATCCTCAGACCCAGGAAAATCTGGCCAGGCTTCGGACCCGGGGCGTGGAACTCGTCGATCCCGACCAAGGGTATTTGGCCTGCCAGGATGAAGGATGGGGCCGCCTGGCCTCTCCCGAAAAGATCGTCAGCCGCGGTCTCGAGCTCCTGGGGATAAGGGAGAGCCTGAAGGGGAAGACCGTGATTGTCACGGCCGGGCCCACGCGGGAATTCATCGACCCGGTCCGGTATCTCTCGAACCGGTCTTCGGGCAAGATGGGATACGAGATCGCCCGCGAAGGCCTGCTCCGGGGCGCTCGCGTCATCTTAATCTCGGGTCCAGTGCACCTTGTTCCGCCGGACATGGCGGAATTCGTTCCGGTCCAGTCCGCACAGGACATGGAGAAGGCCGTCCTGAACGCCTTCCCGGAAGCGGATATCGTCGTCATGGCCGCCGCGGTCGCGGATTTTGCCTTTGCGGCGCCATCCATCCGCAAGATCAAAAAGCCGGACCTGCCGGAGGCTTTGAGGCTGGTCCGGACTCCCGACATCCTGAAAAAAATCGCGGCCGGAAAAAAGGGGAAGGTGATCGTCGGGTTCGCCGCCGAAACGGAGAATCTCAAGGCCCATGCGCTCCGAAAAATCAAGGAGAAAAACCTGGACCTTATTGTCGCCAACGATGTCTCAGAGGAAGGTCTGGGGTTTGATTCCGACTTCAACCGGGCCTTGATCCTGGACGCGCGCGGCAAAGGCCGGCAGACAGACAAAATCAGCAAGCGCGAGCTCAGCCGCTTGATTTGGGACAGAATCGAGGGATTGATTGGCAAGAAAAGTTGACGAACTTCTCGGAGACATTGAAGAGCGGCTGCGCTTTTTAAAAGAAATCGGGGTGGATTTTGTCTCCGCGCCCCAAACCGGCGCGCCTTCGGTCCGCCGTCCCGACCGAGAGAAAATCCAAGCCCTCCACGAGAAGATCCTGGGCTGCAAAAAATGCATTTTGGCCTTGGGGCGGACCCACGCCGTCCCCGGCGAAGGCAACCTCGAGGCGGAGCTCATGTTTATCGGGGAAGGGCCCGGGCATGATGAAGACGTCCAGGGCCGGCCGTTTGTCGGCCGGGCCGGCCAGCTCCTGACCAAGATCGTTCAGGCCATGACGTTCGACCGGAAAGACGTGTTCATCACGAATGTCGTGAAGTGCCGGCCACCCGAGAACCGCACTCCTCACCGGGACGAGATCGAGCGCTGCACGCCCTACCTGCTCGACCAAATTCGGTCCATCCAGCCTAAAGTGATCGTCACCCTGGGAAAGGTGGCGACTGACTATTTCGTCCACAGCGCCTCGGGGATGACAAGTCTGAGAGGCCAGTTTTATGATTGGGGCGGGATCCGGGTCATGCCCACTTTCCATCCCTCCTATCTCATCCGCAACGAAGGCAACCGGGAGATCCGGAAGATGGTCTGGGATGACATGCAGAAAGTCATGGTCCTCCTCGGCAGAAAATGAGTCTTTTCGCCGAAGTCGTCTTCCCGCTCCCGCTCAACCAGAGCTTCTTCTATATCGTTCCTCCCGCCTGGACGGGCGCGGCAAAAGCCGGCTCGCGGGTCATCGCCCCTCTGGGAAGCAAAACCCAGATGGGTTTCATCGTCCGGGTTTTCGAGGAAAGCCCCGACCGAGCTGTTCAGCTCAAAGAAATCCAGGACGTGATCGACGCGGTCCCTCCGATCTCCGAGGAGGTCCTTGCCTTCACCCGGCAATTGAGCGCTTATTATTTTTCCTCGTGGGGAGAATTCCTGTCGGCATCCCTCCCTCCCTCTGTGATCGTCAAAACCACGACCAGGGCGTTTCTGACGGAGAAGGGGGAAGAGTCGCTCAGAGAAAAAAAGCTGTCCCGGGACGAGGGAAAAATAGCCGATGTTCTCAAGGAAAAACCGTACAGCCTTTTCTTTCTGAGGAAGACCACGGGGGTGAAAAATATCTCTCAACTCGCAGCCCGGATGGAAAAAAAAGGATTGATCCGGGTCGAACGGAAGACGAAAACAGGACGGCCGAGAAAAGAAATCCGGATCGGGCGCCCGCCGGCTCAGCTCGAGCTGGATTTTTCCGCGGACAGGTCTGTGGAAAGCGCAGCCCGGGCGATTCTGAGCGGCATGCACAAGGGCGTTTTCGCCCCTTTTTATCTGTTCGGGCCCCGGCCCAAGAGACTGGCCGCCTATTTCCTTCTCATTCAAGAGGCCCTGGCCCGGTCAAAAAGAGCGCTTTTCCTCATTCCGGAACTTTCGTTGGCAGCGCCACTCCAAGAAGAATTTGAAAAAAGGTTGGGCGGACAAGCGTCCCTCATCCATAGCGGATTATCCGACCGCGCCCGGGAACTGGCTTGGCAGAAGATCCAGAGCCGAAAAGCCGGTGTCGTCGCCGGCCTTCGGTCCGCCCTTTTTTCTCCCGTGGACAGCCTGGGACTGGTCATCGTCGATGAAGAACATGATGAATCCTATCTTCAGTTAGAAAGCCCTTTGTACGATGCCAGGCGGGGAGCATGGATGAAAGCATCGGGGCAAAGGGCCGTCCTGGTCTACGGCTCTTCCACGCCGAGCGTCGAGGCGTTCTACCGGGCCCAGCAGGGCGGATATTTGCTGACCTTGGAAAACGGCGGTGAACCCAAACAGGCAGCCATCGTGGATGACCAGGCAGAAAAAGGCCTGATCAGTCAAGCGCTCGTATCCGGCATACGTGCGAGACTCGGCGCCCGAAGACCCTGTCTGATATTTCTGAATCGCCGAGGCTATGCCTCATTTCTGTTCTGCCCGAGATGCGGTCATATCCCCAAGTGCGGCCGTTGTGATGTCTCCCTGGCCTATCATAAAAAAGAGGAGCGTCTCGTCTGCCATTACTGCCGCGCTTCCCAGCCGAAGATTGCTGTCTGCCCGCAGTGCGGGAGCAAAGTCCTCGAGCCGAGGGGGGTGGGCGTGGAGGCCGTGGAAGAGGAGCTCCGAAAATTGTTCCCCCAGGCGCGCGTCGCTTGCTTTGATAGCGACAGGGTCACGGGCAAAAAAGCCCGGGAGAGGGTCCTCCAGAGGTTTCAGGAAGGGACCCTGGATATTCTGGTCGGGACCCAATTGTTGGCGCACCAGACGGGGCTTCCCCCGGTCTCCCTCATCGGAATCCTAAATCCCGAGGCTCTGCTGGCTTTTTCCGATTTCCGTGCAGCCCAAAGGACCTTTCTGGCCTTGAGCTTCATGATGCGTTTGGCGGACGCAGGCGGGGAAAGGGCGGAGATCGTGATCCAAACCGCCTTCCCCGAGCATTACAGCATCCGGGAGGCGGCGCGCCAGGATTATGCGGCGTTCTTTAAGCAGGAGATCCGGGTTCGACGCCTGATGAATTATCCGCCCTTCTCAGCTTTGGCCGATGTGCTGCTCCAGGGACGAGAGCCTCGGAACCTGGCCCGAAAAGCCCGAGAAATCGCCGGGTGCGCCAAAGCTCTCGGTCGCGATGTCGAGGTCCTGGGACCGGCCTTTGCGCCCGGCGTGCTCATGAGGGGAGAAAAAAGAGTTCAACTCATTTTGCGGACGCAAGACCCGGAGCACCTCGATCATGTGCTCCGGGAATGTGTGGGTGGGACAAAAATCAAAAAAATCGTCTTGCGGTATCCTTAATCCTCAGCTCGAAGGATGTGGACGTAGACCTCTTTGTGCATGTAGTTGGGGGATCTTGTCTGGAGCTGGGCGCGGATAAAGGCATCCTGGTCGTAGGTGATTTCCTCTTTTGTCGGGCCGATATAGAGGAGGGTTACGGCCCCTCCGCCATCCGTCGTGAGAGCGATCCTCCGGGAATAATCTGAAAAATAGCCGGGGCCGCCTTGAATGGTAAATACAATCAAGGCTCCCGCGAGCGGAATGTTGCCTTCCTTGACTACGGCTTTGATATCCGAGGTAGGCCTGTCCGAGTCCGCATAGAGGACATTCGGCGTTGCCGACAGAGTGAGCGTCAGATAGACCGTTGAGGGTCCGGTCGGAGAGGGTTCGTCCATCGTACTCCGTGTACAGGACGAAAAGGTGAAAAGGACCAGTCCCAATCCAATGACAAGGCATATAATTCTGGCTTTCATGGCTTTCATCCTTATTTGTCGATGTAGTTGGCGAAATAAATTGTTAGATAGCCTGTGGCTTTGACCACTCGAGTGGTGTCGGCCAGCTCGTGGCCGTAGAAATCGATTTTGGCAGTCATATTCAGGATATCTCCATACGCGCTGTCCTGCAGGTTGATCAACGGCGGCTCAAACTTGGCGGCCTCCCGGACGATGACAAAGCTCACAATGGTGGAGTTATCGACTCTGACCAGCGTCGACAGGCTTCCTTCAAAGGAAAAGGGGACATCCACGCCAGGCGTATTCCTTCCATCCGTGCGGGAGAAGGACACGACATAGCGCGTTACCATGATGTCATTGTACTGGGACGTCCCGAGAATCGGCTTGGGATCCAGCAACCTCGTCAAAAGGGTCGCTTTGGCTGCGTCGGCGGCGATCGAGCCATCGGACTTCAGCACGTCGGACTGGGCGAAGTCGGAATCATTGCCGGACAAGTCCTTGCCTATAACGCTCTCCACGACAAGGATGCTGTTCGACCTGGATTCGTTCTCCAGGGGGTTGCAGGCCGGCAGGAAGAGAGAAGCGGCGAGCAGGGCGAGGCCCATCCAAATATGTCTTTTTGTCTTTATGTTTTTCATGGGTTCTTCCCTCCTATTTAACGATTCTGGGAGTGATGAAGATCAGCAGCTCAATGTTCTGTTTGGTCCTGGAAAAGGACTTGAACAGGTTTCCCAGAATGGGTATTTGATGCAAGAAAGGCACCCGATCCCGGGTGATGGAATCCTCGATCCTGTAGATGCCTCCGATGACCGTTGTCCCGCCGTCTGGGACCATGACCGTGGTTTTGGCGCTCTGGGTCGTGATCGGCGGGATGCCGTTGACCAGGTTGGCGAAGTCGGCGGCGTTATTCTGGATGTCGATGGTCATGATGATCGTGCCTTCAGCGGTGATTTGGGGCGTGGCGCGGAGTTCGAGGGCGGCGTTGAAATATCGGGTCGTGACGGTGAAGTTCGCCTGGGTCTGGACGGGGATCTGACGGCCTCTGATGATCTCGGCCTCCTTATTGTTCTGGGTGGTGATCTTCGGGCTGGAGATGATCCGGCCGTTGCCTTCCGTCTCGAGAGCGGTGAGCGCCACGTCAAGCCGCAGCGTATCGAGGACGTTGGCGAAGGAGAACCCGGCGGCCGAAGAGAAGGCCGGGGCCGGAAGGTTGACGGCGTAGCCTCCCAGCGGCCCGCCAATGCCCTTGGTGACGATGCCCTGGGGGATCATCGAACCATCGGCGAGCATTTTGTTCGGAAACTGGAGGGCCGTCTGATTCCCGTAGAAGGGGTCTGCGATTCCCCGGTATCCCCATTGGATGCCCAGATTCCTGACAAATGTAGTCGTGGCCTCGACAATGCGCGCCTCGATCGAAACCTGGGGTGTTGGTGTATCGAGCACCGAGATCAGCTTTTCGATGACGTCGAGCTTCTCCTGGACGTCGGAAATGATCAGGGTATTGGTCCGCTCATCGATGACGATTTCGCCCCGACTGGACTTTTTCGTTTTGAGAAGGTCGAACACGTCCCTGGCTTTGGCATAGGACAGCGTGACCGTTTTCGTGGAGACCGGCCCCGCTTGTTCTTTGCTCTCTCGAAGCTTGAGCTGTTCATCTTGTTCGTCGGTCAAGGTCCGGGTCGGCGCGATTCTCAAGACATTCCCTTCAAGGGTTTTGCCCAGCTTGTTGTCTTTCAAGATGATATCGAGGAACTGGTCCCAGGGGATGTCCTCAAAGCTGCAGGTCACAGTTCCCTTGGCCTCTCGGTCAAAGGTGACATTGAGGCCGACCCGTTCGCCCAACCAGAGAATGACATCGCGAAGATCGGCGTCCTTGAATTTGGGGCTGAGGAGTTCGCCCGTGTATTTTTCTTGAACGCTATAAATCGTTTTCGGTTTGAATTGATCTGTTTTTTGATCGCTCTTGGCCGTCTCTTCCGCCGGCTTTTGGGCGGGCGGGGTCGGCTTCGATTTTTCTTCCTTTTTCTGCGGAGCGGGAGGGTTGGCCGGAGGCGCTGAAACCGGCGTGTTGACCGAAGCGTATTTTGTCAGAGACTCAGGATCTTCTATGCTCTTGGCCGGAGCCGTGTCCTTGGCCTCGGCGGCCGGCGGAGGCGGGACCTCAATCTTGGGGACGGCGGGGACCGCGTCGGCGTTCGGTTTGACCGCGGCGGATACGGCGCTCTGGTTCTTGAAGAAGGAGACGACGAGGTCGCTCGGACCGGCCGTCACTTCGTAGGCATTCGGCTCATTGAGGTCGACGACGAGCCGGGTGATAGAATAGGGGTCGGCGGCTTTGAACTGCCCGGCCCTGACTTTTTCGATGCCGTATTTTCCGACCGGATAGGCGAACTTGGCTTCCGGATAAATGGTGTCAAAGATATCCACGACCAGGCGCAGCGGATTGCCCAAGGCGAAGATGTTGGCGATGCCTTTCTGCCCCAGCCGGGCCGTCAAATTCAGCTTGTCGCTCGTTTCGGAAACGTCAATTTTATTGATGGGAAGGGCCTTCCTGGCCGTGTTCCTCAGCTCCTGCTGGATGTCCGCGGCGATGATATACTCCGGCATGGACCGCTGAATCTTGTTCAGGTCGATTACCAAGCGCCTCTGGTCTGAGTAATACCGATAGGGGACGCGTTCTTTGAGGGCCAGGACAAGGGCCGTGCCGTTGCCCGCATTCTGGACCTTGAGATCGTTCAAGATCGGGGAGTCGTCGGCGGGAAGCGACGGGACCTGCGGCACCTGGACCTTTCCCAGGTCGAAAATCAATGTGCCCGGCTGGTCCTTAGACCAGGACGATTTGACGGCGGGGAGCGGTGCCTCGGATTCCAGGATAATCCGAGTGGCGAGTTTGGCAGGCTGGATGGTGATTTTATTTATGACGGGGGACGGATTTTGCCGGGCAAATCCGATCAGGACGAGCAGGAGGCACAAAAAGGGGAATCCAAGAAGTAAATTTTTCCTTTTCATGTTAAAGCTCCTCAGTGCTTATTTCTTTGATGATATCTTTCGGTTTGGAGAGAGGGACACCTCTGTCCTTGGTCTTTCGGAAGACGACTTGCGTCGCCGCGACGGACAGGACATAACCGTCCGAAAATTTATCCCCTTCCTTGATGGAGATGGGGAATCCCTCAGTGACGCTGATGATGGCCTCGTATTTTCCCTTCATCTTGACCACCCCGATCAGGCTGATGTCATCGATGGCCAGGTCGGCCAGCCCGCCGCTGACGGTTTTCTCTTTGATTTCTTTTCCGCCAAACAAATCTTTGAAGGGATCGCGGCGGCCAGCCGGGTCATAGTTGGCGGGAGGGGGGGTCTCTTTTTGGAATTCCGCCCTGACCTCCGGCTTGGCCTCAAGTTTGGAAGCCTGTTTGGCGCTCTGGGCGTTCGCCGGAGAAAAACTCAGCCATCCCAGAACCAGGACCCAGATAAGCGTTTTTGGGTATCTCATCATTTTTTCCTTACCGGTTTATTCAACTTTTCGGCGGCCGGTTTTTTGATCTGGCCCTCTTCCAGGAAGAAATAAGTCTTGGCCGTAAAATTGGCGGAGATGGTGGCGGCATCCGTCTGGGTGCGAAGGGCCTTGATGTTGAAATCCTCGATATTGAAGACGCGCGGGAAGTGGACGATGCGGTCAAAGAGCATGCCCAAGTTGTGGTAGCTGCCCCGGACGACAACCGAGATCGGCCGTTCTAAATAAAAGTCCTTGTTGACCTCTTTCTCCGGTTTGAAATCGACGACGTCGAGCGCGGAGTCGAGGGCCATCTGCTGGACGTTGCGCAGGATCTCGCTCTCCTCTCGCTTTTTGGGGATGATGTTCTCAAGTTCCCGGAGGGCTTGATTCAGGAATTCAATCTCCCCTTGGAGCTTGTCCAGCTCTTTTTTCTTGGTCTTCAATTTTTCCACAGCCGCATCAATTTTGACCCGTTCTCCTTTCAGGTTTTTGAGTTCGGCCTGCTGCGGCTTGAACCAGAACATATAGGCCACGGCCGCAATCACAACCCCAAGGACAATGTTAGCATACCAAGGCCAGTTCTTCATTTGCTCTTCCCCTTTTTGGCTTGTTCGGGCGCTTTCGCGGGCGGCTGAAGTTCTGCAGGGAGGATATAACTGGCGTTCAGGGCGAATTCCATGTATTGGCTGTTCTGGATTGTTTTCTGGGTGGAACTGATGATGTTGACGGCGCTGAACAGCCCGCTTTTCTCCAGGTTGGCCATATAGTCGGCGATCAGATTGTTGGACAGGGCCCGGCCCTTGATTTGGACTCGTTGTTTTTCATACGATGCTTCGGTCAGCCAGACCCAATCGGGGAGGCCTTTGCTGAGTTCGATCATGACCTTGATGGGGATGCTCTGCTGGAGTTTGAGCTGATTGATCAGGGAGATTTTCTGCTCCAGGAGGAGTTTTTGCTGTTCGACCTGCTCCAGCTGTTGAAGCGCGGTCTGCAGGCGTTTTTGTTCTTGGCGGGCGACATCCAACATATTCCGTTCATTCGTGATGGAGCGCCTCTGCAAGTAGGCAAGCGCGGCGATCACGATGAGGAACAGGACCAAGATGAGTCCGCCGCCGGGAACCCCTTTCCTCTCCTTAACTTCGGGCTCCCGGTCGATGGGTTTTTCCTCGAATTCCTTTTTTTCGGCCTTGAATAAGTTGATGCGAATCATGGCTTACTTCTCTTTTTTCCGGGTGGCGAGTCCCGTCACCACGCCGAAGAATGTGGCCATTTCTTGATAGAACTGGGGGTTCAATTTCCGCTCGTTGTAAGACACATTCCGGAACGGGTCAAACAGGATCGTCTTGGTCTTGAATTTCTGTTCGAAGGTGCCGGCGATGTTTTTCAGGTTGGCCAGCCCTCCGCAGAGGTAGATCTGCTCGATTTTCTTTTCTTTCTTGTCCTCGGCTTCGAAGAAGGTGAAGGTTTTTTCCACCTCTTCCAGCAGCCCCTTGACGTTCATGCTCAGGGCGGCCTCGACTTCAACCGCCTGGAGGTTCTTGGAGGGAACTCCCTTGAGCATGGTCTCCGCCTCTTCATAGCTCACGTTGAGGTCTTTGCGCAGGTTCTCGGTGAAGTAATAGCCGCCAATGGACAGGTCGCGGAAAAGCTGCGGCGTGCCTTTCTCGCAGATGATGGTCGTGGTGATGTTGGCGCCGACGTTGATCAGGGCCACGGTCTTGTCCTGGAAGTCTTCGGGGTAATTGATCTCGAGGGCGTTATACAGGGCGAAGGCGTCGACTTCGATCGCCTCCAAATTCTTGTGCGCCTGGTGGATGACGTTGCTGTAGGCCGCCACCTTATCTTTTTTCACGGCGACAAGAAGGATTTCCAGGTTCTTGCTGTCCGTCCCCGGCGGCGGCTTGAGGATGGCATAATCCACGTTCGTTTCTTCATACGGGTAGGGGATGTTGTGCTTGGCTTCCCAGATGATGGATTCCGCCAGTTCTTCTGTCTCCATGGCGGGCAGCGCGATTCTCTTGATGATCACGGAATTTCCCGAGATCGAGATGGCGACATCCTTGTTCGAAATCTTGTTTTTGTCGAAGAGTGTTTTGATGGTCTCGACAACGGCCGTCGAATCGATGATGGTGCCCTCGACAATGGCATCATGAGGAAGGGGTTCGTAACCGATTTTGGCGACTTCATAGACGTCTTTTTTGCCCTTCTTCTTGATTTGGAGTTCGAGGGCCTTGATCGCATGCGAGCCGATATCGAGGCCGACGACGGCTTTTTCTCTCTTTAGGCCAAACATTTTGCTCCTATTTTTTTTATAATTAAATGACTCTCAATTCCTGCCGAATTTCTCACGGAGGCTTCGCTCGACGACCGGGGGGACGAGGTCCCGGATGCAGCCGCCCAGCGAAAAGACTTCCTTGACCAGGTTGGAGCTGAGAAAGGTATATTTGGCGTTGGGCATGATGAAGAAGGTCTCGATGGCCGGATTCAGTTTTTGGTTCATCAGGGCCATTTGGAACTCATACTCAAAATCGGAGACGGCCCGCAGGCCGCGGATGACGATCTTGGCGCCGTTGGCCTTGGCGAACTCCACCAGCAATCCGTGAAAGGCCTTCACCTCGATCTTGGGCCTGTCCTTAAAGATCTCCTCAATCATCGTCATCCTCTCTTTAGTCGTGAATAGAGGCTTCTTTTTGGGATTTTCGAGGACGGCGACGAGGATGCGGGGGAAAAGCTTGGCCCCGCGGAGGATGATGTCGACGTGCCCCTTGGTGATCGGGTCGAAGGAGCCGGGATAGATGGCCGTCTTTTCCATCAAAGGACGTCTAGCCCTTCTTGCCCCGGTTCCAACCTCAGTCATTAACAAATAATTTCTCCTTTGTCAAATGATACTTTCTTCGGAAACGGCCTAAACACAATGGCACCAGCCTCTTAACGTTGACGTGTGTCATTATCGCGGATTCAGAATCCAAGACAATCCTCTAGCGCGGTGAATCAAGGGGTAAATTTCTATCACCTCAAAAGAGGGGGGGGTGATTCTCGAACGAGACGGCCCGGCGCATGCCGCTTTTTTAAGAAAAAGCCGGCAAAGGGATTTGCTCCCTAACGGGATTTTTCACGCCATAATAATTTTGCCTTTTTCGGCGGCTGCGATTCTTGCATGTCTGAAAGTCGCTTTAAAAGGATATCCTTGTCCACATTTCGCGTTTTTTGTTTTATGATCCTTGCTCAAATATTCTCGCCGGCCTCAAGAGAGGCGTCCCTCAAAAGCCGAAATTTTTAGGCTAAATCCCTCATGGTCGCTGCGTCCCTTCACCACCCTTTTTGATCCATAATCTGCTTCGCTTAAACAGTCCCCAAATTTTCGTCAGTTCCGGGCGACGGGGCTCCCCGGTCGGCGCCACCCATGAAAACGTTGGGCCGTTCTCCCGCGAATTTCTTGGTATTAGAGTAGGATGACGAGCGGTTCATATGCCCCGTGGCTTGCCACGGGGAACCGCTCGAGAGGGTTCCAAGGGGGAGTCGCCCCCTTGGTCGCAGGGCGGGGTTTCATGCCCCGCCCAAGAAGGGGAGGCAGGGCGGCCGGGTCTTCCCGGCGCCCGTTGGAAGGGGTCTTCCCCTCCAAATTGACTTGATGTCCTGTAATCCCTTTTATTGCCTTTCTGAGCTTCCAGCGCGTCGTAGGCCTTGTTCCGCGAACTTTAAACTTGATTTCGGTGCATCCATAAACGAAAATATAATTATGAGAGGTTGGAAAGTTTGCGGTGGCCTGACTCTTCTGTTTCTCTTGTCTGCCCCCGGCATGATGTCTCCTCAGCAGAGCCAAGATGAAGAAGCAGCGTATGCCAAAAAACGGCAACTCATGGTCGATGAGCAGCTGCGGACCAGAGATATCACGGATCGCCGAGTGCTGGACGCGATGGGCCGGGTTCCGCGTCACCTTTTTATCGACCCCCGGTTTCGCGGCGAGGCTTATCAAGATTACCCGCTGCCCATTGAAGAAGGCCAGACGATTTCCCAACCGTATATCGTGGCCTTGATGACTCAATGTCTGGAGCTCAAGGGCAAAGAGAAAGTCCTGGAGATCGGGACGGGATCGGGATATCAGGCCGCCGTCCTGGCCGAGCTTGCCGACAAAATCTTTACCATCGAAATCAATGACGCTCTGGCCAAAAAAGCCGCGACAACCCTGCGCCGATTGAAATACGATCGGGTGGAGGTCAGGTCCGGCGACGGCTTCTTTGGCTGGAAGGAGCAAGCTCCTTTCGATGCCATCATCGTCACGTGTGCGGCCAGACAAGTTCCTCCACCGCTTTTCGAACAGCTTAAGGAGGGCGGCCGGCTCATCCTTCCGCTTGGCGATGCGAACGAGGTCCAGGTGCTTGCGCTCGTGACCAAGGCCCAGGGCCGGCCGAAGACGCAGGTCCTGTCGGCGGTGCGCTTCGTCCCCATGACGGGCGAGGACAAGAAGCGCAAGAAATAGCGTCGGTTGCTTTTCCGTCATTCTTGTGCTAATTTTTGAAAAAAATGATCCATTTTGGAACATCCGGCTGGCGGGCGGTCATGGGCCAGGAATTCACCTTTCAAAACGTCCGTTTCGTCGTCCAAGCCATCGCCAATTTTTTGAAACGGAAATTTCCGGACGCGCCCATTTCGGTCGTGGTCAATTATGATACCCGGTTCCTTTCCGAGCGCTATGCGTCCGAGGCGGCCAAAGTCCTCTCCCACAACAAAATTCATGTCTACCTGGCCGAGCGGGACGCTCCTTCGCAAGCCCAGGCTTTTCAGATCATCAAGCGAAGGGCCCAGGGAGGCATCAATTTTACGGCCTCCTTCAATCCGCCCCAATATAACGGCCTGAAATACAACACGGATTCTGGCGCCCCGGCCCTTCCCGTAGAAACGGAGGCGATCGAAGCCGAGATCAAACTGCTCCAAAAGGATTTTTTATTTTTCCCCCGCTATGCGCAGGCTGAATACATCGAGAAGATCGACCTGCAGAGCGATTACCTGGCCTTCCTTCAGGACAAAATTGATTTCGACCTCATTCGCCGGTCGGGCGTGAAGGTCGGCGTCGACCTTCTCTACGGAACGAGCCGCGAGTATCTGGATGAAATTCTTGAGGAGAACCGGGTTCCGGTCGAGGAGATCCATGGTTATATCGATCCTTATTTCGGCGGCATCGCGCCGTCCTGCACGGAAGAGAACCTGGAGGAGCTGAAGAGGCTGGTCCGTGATAAAAAGTGCGATCTGGGGATCGCCACGGATGCCGACGGCGACCGCTTCGGGATCGTGGACCATAAGGGCCGGGTCATCATTCAAAACCTTATCCTGGCGCTTCTCCTGAACTACGTTGTCGTGAAGAAGGGATGGCGGGGGGGTGTGGCCAGGTCCGTGGCCACGACGCATTTTTTGGACCGCATCGCCCGCCGGTATAACCTGCCTCTTTACAGAACGCCCGTCGGATTCAAGTTCTTGGCCGACCTGTTCCTGAAAAAAAAGATCATGTTCGGGGGAGAGGAAAGCGCTTCCCTCGCCATCCGGGACCACCTTCCGGAGAAGGACGGCATTTTTGCCGGCCTGCTTGTGACCGAAATGGTGGCCTCCTCCGGGAAGAGCCTGGCGGACTTGATCGAGGACCTGTTTAAAGAATACGGGGAGAGGATCGGCGTCCAGAAAAACATTCCGCTGACGCCCGAGCGAAACAAGAAGTTGAAAAAATTGATAAAAAATCCGCCCGAGCGGCTCGGCGATCGGCACGTCTTGGCCACGGAGACCATCGACGGCTTGAAGCTCGATTTTTCCGATGACGATTGGCTCCTGCTCAGGTTATCCGGGACCGAGCCTCTCATCCGCTGCTATGCCGAGGCCGGGTCCAAGAAAGACCTCCGGAAACTGGTGAAATCCGGGCTGGAGATCCTGGCATGAAGGAGACATCGGCTGGTTCGTGGAAAAAAAAGGTGGTCATCGGCGGGCTGGTTTTCCTTGTGGCGGCCTTGTTTATTACCTCGCTCTTCGGCAAGAAGGGGGTGATCGAGATCTACCGGGCCAGAAAAACCTATGCAGCTCTGGAGAAGGAAATCGAGCGGCTGAAGCAGGAGAAAAGCCGTCTGGAGCGTGAGATCGCCGATCTCGAAAAAAACCCGAAGGCCGTAGACCGCGAGGCGCGCGAGAAATTGGGGCTGATCAGGCCTGACGAAAAAGTGATCCTGAAAAAAAGCAAATAAATTGTCCGGGCCGGCGGCCCGTCGACGGCTGTTTATTAAAAGTTCACAATCAAGGGCATGATCGCCCAGATTTTTTCCTGATCCAGCCGGCCCGCCGCGGCCAGGACTTTTTCCAGCCCCGAGGGAAGACGGATTCCCAAATAGGTTTCCCTCCGGCCGAAGAAAGCGCCCAGGAAGGTCGTTTTTTTCGGCCAGATGACCAGGTGGACATCCTCGTCTTTGCCGATGCCGGCTAGCCCCTTGGCGAGTTCGATCGCTTTGGAAAGGCCGCCGATCTCGTCCACCAGCTTGAGTTCCTTGGCCTGGCTTCCCGTCCACACCCGGCCTTTGCCGATCTTATCGACTTCTTCTTTTGTCAGTTTCCGGCCGAGGGCCGCCTTGGTCAGGAACTGGTCGTAGATCCAGAGAATCTGTTTCTTGAACAACTGGCGCTCCTCGGCAGTCAGGCCGCGGAACGTGGAGGAAATATCCGACCGTTTGCCGAAGCTGATTTTTTCGGTAGTGATCCCCAACTTTTCATAGAGCCGCGAGAGGTTAAATTTTCCCGTCAGCACCCCGATCGAGCCGGTGAGCGTCTGGGGCTGGGCGACGATCTTGTGGGCGGCCATGGCAATCCAGTAACCTCCTGATCCGGCCATATCGGACATCGAAACAACGAACGGTTTTTCCTTTTTGGTAAGGACAACCTCCCGCCAGATGGCGTCCGAAGCGACGGCCGAGCCCCCGGGACTGTCTACCCGGAAGACAACGGCCGCAATTGACTTGTCCTCCCGTGCCGCCCTGATCCAGCGGGCCATGGTCTCCGAGCCCATGCTCTGATAAAGACTCTCGCCGCCGTGGATCGGACCCACGCCGTAAATCAGAGCGATCCGCCTTCCCGAATTCAGCCCGACCGAGGCCGGGTCGATCCGGGCATACTCGGCCAGCGTCGTCCGGCTGGAAGGCCTGCCGTCTTTCCGAAATCGATCCCTGACCTGGTCATCGAAAAGCAGTTCATCCACGAGCCCGGCTTTGACGGCCTGCTCGCCCTGGAAAAAGGCCTCGTCGATCAGGCCGCGGACCTCGGCCTCGCTCTTTTTCCGGGACTCGGCAACCGTCCGGACATACTGTTCAAAGTGATCGCGGTAGATCGATTCCACCATGATTTTGTGGGCTGCGGTAAAGCCCTTTTCCGTGAACATGTTGTAAGCGGTCTTGAATTCCTCGACATGCTCGAATTCGGCTTCGATGCCAAGTTGATCAAGGGCTTTTTTAAAGAAGGGAACATAGCCCCCGATCCCGTTGATGCCCAGCCAGCCCAAGGGATGAAGGATGATTTTGTCGCAGGCCGTGGCCAGGTAATATTCCTTGTTGAATTCGGGGGCTTCTTCGATATAGGCATAAATTTTTTTCCCGGATTTCCTGAAGTCGAGAACGGCATCGCGGATCTCGCTGCATTTTGCCCAGTCGCAGTCAAGACCGCCCAGCCGCACAAGGACCCCCGCGATGCGGCCATCGACCTTGGCTTTTCTCAGGCACATCCAGATGTCGTGAACGGCCAGCGACCGGGTCCCCATGAACAGGGACGCCCAAAAATTTGTTTCTGGAAACTCCACAAGAGTGCCTTCCAGCTTGATTTCGAGATAGGACGAGGCAGGGATGGACGGCGGCCGTCCGATCTCAAAATAAAGGAAAGAGGCAATCGTGGCCAGGATCAAGACAAAAAATATGAGGAAAAGGGCCAGGAGATATTTACCTTTTTTCATGAGTTGCTCCTTGATGGGACTCTGAGTCGGGTTTCCTACCAGAATATAACAGAAAAGGGGTCGCAAGGAAACGAGGAACGACCCAAACATTCCGAATTTTTGACTTGATTTTACAGCCTGAATATGGAAAAATGGGTCGACTCTTTTTATCGGACGGATTCAGGTCTTAGATGAAATGAGGACTGACGATGAGGAGAGGTCAAGGAGGTTTTTTTTATGTCTACTAAACTTTATGTCGGTAACCTCAATTACAAGACGACCGAAGAAAAGCTCAAAGAAGTGTTTGGTCAGTACGGCGAGGTTACCTCTGTGAACATCCTTCAAGGAAGAGGATTTGGCTTTGTTGAGATGGCGACTCCCGAATCTTCGCAAGAGGCCAAGAACAAGCTGAACGGATCGGATCTCGAAGGCCGGAAAATTATCGTGAATGAAGCCCGGCCCCGCACCGAGAGGCCCAGAGAGCGGAGAGAGGGAGGAGAGAGAAGAGATTTTCGCAAGTTTTAAATAGATCGTCTTTCTCTGGAATTCCCGGCAAACCCCCTTTTTCAGGAGCGGTTTTCAAAAAGGGATTTGTCTGTCTGCATTTTTTTTATTCTCAGGGGGGATAAACCTTTTTAACGAAACTTTCGTAGCTACTGGTGTGAAGATATTAGAGAGAGGTCGGCCATGAGAACGATGCCACAACCAGTCAAAATCGCCGCGATCGCTTTTCTGCCCCTATTCCTATGTGCTTGTTTCAGGGTCCAAGTGATTAACCATGCCAGGGACCCGCAGGCCTATTTTGACAGGGCTTACAAACAGATCGGCCGGATTGAAAGAGATCATCCCAACCGAACAGGAAGGGCCCACGAACTCTGCCTTCTCATTCATGGAGATACCGAAGACCAGATCGTGAAACTGACCGTCCCCATCTGGCTGGTCGACTTCGGGATCAACGTAGGGATAAAAGCGGCAGAACACGACCAAGAGTTTAACAAATGGAAGGACAGGTACGAATTCGATTGGCGTGCTCTCAAGGACCTGGGCCGGTTCGGGCCGGGCCTGCTGGTCGCCGTCGATGATGAGCGAGACAAAGTCCTGATCTGGCTGGAATAGGGGCGCCGGCGACCACAATTCTTGCGATTGACGAAGTTATGGAAGGGATCAAGGAACATCCGCATGATCACACTTGGAGTCTCGTTCAAAAAGTCAGGCAAGGAGACCGGGAGGCGTTCATGACGCTGACCAGGCTGTACCAGAAGAAGGTTTTCGTCCTGACGTATTCCTTCTTCCGGAACAAAGAGGACGCCCTTGACCTCGTCCAGGAGACGTTTTTGAGACTCTACCAGAAAATCGACACCTTTGAAAAAGGCAGGAATTTCGAAGGCTGGCTTCTTCAAATCGCCAAGAACCTGTGTATCGACTATTATCGAAAGAACTATGGCAAGCGCCGGGAGCTCGAAAGCGGAAAGACCGTTGAGGAATTGAACATCCCGGACGCCCGGGCGCAGGAAGCCCATTCCTTCACGGACTTCAAGGAGATCCTGACCCGGTGCGTGGACAAGCTGGCCGAGCGCCAAAGGACCATCTTCATCATGCGGCATTACAACCAAATGAAGAACGAGGAGATTGCCCGGGTCCTGAACATTTCCCTGGGCACGGTGAAATCCCTCCATTTCAAGGCCATTCAAAATCTGCGGGCCCTGATGAGCCCGTATTTAGGGTACGAAGGATGAACAGCTGCCGAAGCTTTCAAAACGACCTGGCTGCCTATCTCAGCGGAGATCTCTCCGGAGACTCCGAGAGAGGCATCAAGGAGCATCTGGCCATGTGCCCAAAATGCAAGAATGAATTCGACCATATCAAGAAAATCCTCGAGGGCGCCGACGCGCTGCATGAAGATATCCGGAAAGTCATGGACACTATTGATTGGGACGCCCTTCCCGGCCGGATTACCCAGACCGTTTTTGAGAACAAAAGAGGCACGCGGCGCGAATCCAAGGTTCGCTCATTTTGGAAGCCCCTCTTCCAGCCCCGCTGGAGGCCGCTGTATGCGGGTGTCGCGGTCGGACTCATCCTCGGCGTCGTTCTGACCCTGGTCTTAATCAAGCCCGGCGCGTTTCGTCCTGCCGGCGGCGCGAAATATTATGCTTCCAACGAGTTCATCGACCGGGTGGAACTCCAGATGGCCAAGCGCGACACGCTGGATTACCTGGAGAGAAGCGAGTATCTGATCCTCGATTTTATCCAGTCTCCCCCGGGGAAAGCCCAGCTCCTCCAGAAAGATCAGCCGGCCCAGAAGGCTAAAGACTTGCTCTCTAAAAAACGCTATATCGACCAGCAGCTCGACCGCTTCCAAATGGCCAAGGCCAAGGAAATCTGCAATCAGATCGAGCTCCTCTTCCTGGAACTCTCACAAATCAGCGCTGAGCTGACTGCCGAGGAGATCGCCAAGATTCAGAGCCTGGTCGAGCAGAAACAGCTCCTCCTGAAGATCAAGCTCCTAAAGAAGGAAATCGAGAAAAGTGAGGTCTGAGATGAAAAAAATTCGAATATATGCAGGGATCTTGATCCTCGCCGCGGCCAGTCTGGGCGCCTGGGCCCAGCAGACGGCGGATGAAAAGCTTTTCCAGGAAGCCAAGCTTCTGATTTTCGACGAGAAATGGGAGCCCGCTCAGGCCAAGCTGGAGGAAATTCTCAAGAAATATCCGCAGAGCGCCTTCTACCCCCAGGCTGTTTACTATAACGCCAAATGCTTGGAAGAGAGGGGCAAGAACGGGGAAGCCCTGAATGGGTATGAGAACTATCTCCGACTCAGAGATAAAAATAAGAACCTGGCGGAAGACGCTGAAGGCTCCATCATCGAGATCGCATTCAAGTTCTACGAGCAAGGCGATAAAAGCTATCTGAAGAAAATTGAAGAGCGGCTGGCGAGCCCCAACAAGGCCGCCCGCTATTATGCTGCCTATAAGCTAAGCTTCGTCAAAGAAAAGGACACAGCGATGAAAGGGGTTCCGATCCTGAAAAAAATCGTCCAGGAGGAACAGGATCCCGACCTGCTCGATAGGGCCAAAATCGCCCTACTGCGAGTTTCGCCGGAAGCACTGTCGGGAGTCGAGCCGCGAACGGAAAAGAGGGCCCGGATGCTGAAGATCCTCATCTATGATGAGCGGAACAAAAGCACAGAGGTCTCTCTCAGTTTTCCCATGGCCCTCGCCGATTTGGTCCTGGCCGCGATTTCCGATAACGACCGCCAGGCGATCAGGGCGAGAGGCTATGACCTTGATAAAATCGTCAAAGAGCTCCAATCCGCAAGAGGCAATATCATCGAGATCCATGATGCCAAAGAAGGCAAGCTCATTAAAATATGGATTGAATAAAGATTAACGAGGAACAGCATGAAAAAATTCACAGTTTTGATCCTGGCCGCCGTCCTGTTGGTGGGGTTTGTGGGAAGTCTTAGCGCGACCGAAAAAAAACTTGATTTTCAGGCCATGAAAAAGGCCGTCAAGGAAAATCCCGTCTATGAGTCCGGCAAGGAAGTGAAATGGTTCAAGGTCCTGGTCACGGATTCCAAGACGAGCAAAGACAAAGTCCGGATCACACTCCCGATTTCCCTGGTCGAGGCGTTCGTGAAGTGCGCCGACAACAAGCACGTCCGGCTGAACCGCCAAGACTGCGATATCGATGTGGGAGGGCTTTTCGCAGAATTAAAGAAGCTGGGCCCGATGGCGCTCATCGAAGTCTACGAAGAGCACGAGACCGTCAAGGTCTGGCTCGAGTAACGCGAGCGTCAAATCCCCCTTTTTCCTTCTTTAGAAAAAAGGAGGAGGGAGGGGGATTTTTATTGGTGCGGCAGACGAGATCTATTTTCTCAAAATGTCAGTGAGGGCGCCTTGGATTTCGGGAAATTGAAAGACGAATCCGAGCTGGAGCAGGCGGCGGGGGAGGACTCGCTGGCCTTTGAGGACGACATTCCCGAATTCCCCCAAGAGCAGTTTCACCATAAAGGCCGGGGCGCGCAGGAACGACGGGCGGCGGAGCGCTTTTCCCAGCGCTTTGGCCAGGTCCTTGTTCCTGAGGGGACGGGGCGAACAGGCGTTGACGGGGCCGGAAATTTCCGGATGTTCGATTAGAAAAACAAAGATTTCGACCAGGTCCCGGACGTGAATCCAGGAAAACCACTGCCGGCCTTTTCCGAGCGGTCCCCCGATGAAAAGCTTGAAGAAAGGAGCCATCATACTTAAAGCTCCGCCCTTCTCTCCGAGCACGATGCCGAAACGGGCGATGACCACCCGAACGCTTTTTTCCTGAGCTTTTAGGGCTTCAGTCTCCCAAGCCCGCGTGACAGAGGCCAGGAAATCATCACCCGGGCCGGCTTTCTCATCAAGCTCCTCGTCCTTATGGAAACCGTAGTAGCCGATGGCGGATGCGCTGATCAGGCTCGTTTTTCTGTCAGCGCCGGCTGCGAGGGCTTGGACGATGTTTTGAGTTGTCTTGACTCGGCTCTCGAGAATGAGCTTTTTCTGCTTTTTATTCCACTTGCTGAAGATGGTGGCCCCGGCGAGGTTTATAATAATGTCGCAATCTTTGACTTTTTCCTGCCAGGGGCCTGGCTTTATGGATTCGCCTGGGATATATGTGACATTGGCCTCCGGTTTTTCCGGCGCTTTTTTGGATCGCGTCAGAACGAGAACGGTATGCCCATCCTCCGCCAGCCGTCGGACCAGATGTCTTCCGATGAAACCCGTTCCGCCGGTTATAAATATCTTCATGGATAGACTTCTATTCTCAGAAAATTTCCGGCTTATTTCTTGGGCGCCCTGCGCATGAGCCGATCGTAAATCGCCAGGCCGATCATCGACGCCAACCCGATACCGGTGATGATGAGCCACATGGGAACCGTATTGACGGACAGGCCGTTTTCGAGCGGCGTGGCGATGTATTTTTCGAACATCGAGCCTCCGATCGGGCCGCCGATAATGCTGGCCAGGGCAAGGGGCAGATTGGCATAGCCAAGATACAGCCCCTCTTCGCCTTTCGGCGCAATGGCGCCCAGATATTCGTAAATGCGCGGGGAAGCCATCATCTCGCCCGTAGCCATCGAAGCAATGGAAACGATCAGGAACAGGCCTGCCGCGGGAACGGCCAGGCCGAGAAGACTGACTTTATGGGCCGGGTTGGCCAAGAGGAGGGGCGGCAGCACATTCAAAAACATGCCGACTGTCACGACGGCCGCGCCCAGGATGATGGACTTGACCGGCGTCCATTTTTTGACCATCTTGGTGATGAGCATCTGGAAGCAGACGATCATGACCGGGTTGGCCAATTGGTAAAGCTCGACGGGCGCGTTGGGATCTATATAGCGCAAAAAGAGGGGCACCAGGTTGTAGAGCTGGACATACAGGAACCAGAACATAGCGATGACGATCAGGAAAAAGACGAACCGGATGTTTTGCAGGACGATGAAGATTCCCATAATAGCCTGGCCGAGAGTCTTTTTCTGGACCTTCTGTCCGTCCTTGACTCCGTCGCTCACGTATTCCGGCTCTTTATAAATGAAGAGGACGACGGCCAGGCCGATCAAGGCAAAGATCGAAGAAGCGTAGGTGAAGATGGCCGGTATGCCCAGGTTGGTCCGGATGACGTAGGAGACGCCGCGGCCGCTGATCGAACCGATGTTGATAATCATATAAAAGATGCCGAAGCCCAGCGTCGCCCGCGTCCCGGCGGTCTTTTGGACGGTGCCGGCGATGCAGGGCTTGACGATCGATCCGCCGATGCCGATCAGGACGATACCCAGGATGGCGGGAATCGTGAAATCGATCGTTTGAGCGGCCTTCTGTCCGATGAGGCCGGGCCAGAACCTCTGGATGTTGCCCATGACGAAATAGCCGAGCGAGATCATGAAGAAGGCCAGAGTCAGCGACCGCTTGTACCCGAATTTGTCGGCCAGCGTTCCGGAAAGAATGGGAAGAAAATAGATAAGTCCCCAGAGGATGGAGCCGTTGAGGAGGGTGGCGGTCGTGGGGCGCATGCCGAGGGTCTCTTTGAGATAAATGACCATGAACGAGGCCATCGAGTAATAGGCGGCCCGCTCGAACAGCTCGATCGTGTTGGCCGTCCAGAAGGTAGCCGGAAATTTTTGTTTGGGGGGTGTCATTTCGCTCATTCCGTGGCTCCTTGAATCGTCGGGCAATTCCGGAGTCAGGATATTACTATAGAACGGCGTTTTTTCCCAAATCCCCCGTTGGATTTTTTTCAAAAGCCTCCAAGCCGGGGTCTTGGCAGGAAGGCCGGATTTGGTTATACTTTGGAATCGGTTTGCGATAAGGAAGACAGACGTGGCAAGGCTTTACGAATACCAGAGCAAAAAGCTTCTCAAAGAGGGCGGTGTCCGCGTCCCCGAGGGCTCGGTCGCCTTTTCGCCCCAGGAAGCCCGCGTCGTCGCCGAGAAAATTGCCAAACCCGTTGTCCTCAAGATTCAGGTCTGGCTGACCGGCCGCGCCGGACTGGGAGGCATCCAGTTCGCCGATACCCCCCAGGAGGTTGAAGAGAAAGCCCGTCACATGCTCGGCATGAAGGTCAAAAATTACGTCGTTGACCGCATCCTCGTCGAGGAAAAGCTCAAGATCACTTCTGAATATTTCGCCGGCCTGGTCATGGATGACTCCCGTAAATGCCCCCTGCTGATATTCAGCTCGGTGGGAGGCACGGGTGTCGAAGAAATCGCAAGGCAGCATCCTGAAAAAATTTCCCGATTTGCCGTCGATGTTTCCGCCGGGCTGCGCGAATTCGAAGCTCGTAACCTCGTCCGAAAAGCGGGACTCTCGGGAAACGTGATGCTCCAGTTGGCCGAGCTCCTGGCCAAGCTTTATAAGGTCGCCCGGGTCCATGACGCGCGCTCGGCCGAAATCAACCCGCTGGTACTCACTGCCGACAATCTTATCTATGCTGCCGACTGCCACTTAGTGATAGATGACTATGCCGTTTTCCGCCATCCCGAGCTCGGCATCGAAGTGGCCAGGGAATTCGACCGGCCGCCGACCGAGCTTGAGAAGATCGCCTACAAAGTCGAAGAAAAAGACTATCGGGGGACATTTTACTTTTTTCAAATGACCGAGAGAATTCCGGAGGGGGAGAAATATATCGGCTTTCATGGCGCGGGCGGCGGCGGCTCGATGATGTCCATGGATGCCGTCCTCGACAAGGGATTTAGGCTGGCCAATTACTGTGACACAAGCGGCAACCCGCCGGCGAGCAAAGTCTACCGGGCGGCGAAGGTCATCCTCTCTCAACCCGGGATCCGGGGCTATTTTGCCTCGGGATCCGGGGTCGCCAGCCAGGAGCAATATCATTCGGCGCGCGGGATGGTCAAGGCCTTCCGCGAAGAAAACCTCAGTATCCCGGCGGTGATTCGCCTGGGCGGCAATTTTGAAGAGGAGGCGATCCGCATCCTCGGCGCGTATCTCAAGGATCTGCCGGCGAGAGTCGAAGGCTATGGCCGGGACGATTCTCCGGAATTCTGCGCCGCAAAGCTCGAAACGCTCATCGCCGAAAATAAAAATGCATTGCATACGGTAAAACCGATTGTGGAGGCAGAGATCCCGAACAACGCCTATTTCTTTGATACACTGACGGGCAGGCTGTCCATCGATCACGCGAGATGCCCGGCCTGTAAGACCAAGGGTTGCGTCGGAGCCTGCGCTCCGAAAATTCTCAAGCTGGAGAGCGAAAAGCCCGTGCTGGCGATTTCCCGGGATGATGCAAAAAAGGGGAAATGCACGGAATGTCTGGCCTGTGAAATTTTTTGCACTTACCATGAGCAGAAAGCGATTTATATTGAGCTGCCGATCCCCGGGCTAAAGGAATATCGGGAAAAAATCTTAAAAGGATAAAGAATGGGGTCAAACCTACTCGTTACGCACTTTCTTGGGGAGAATTTTGCGGAATGCGTAATGAGTAGGTTTGACCCCAAGATGCCAAGATGAGAAAAATATGTCGATTCTGGTCGATGAAAAATCGAGAGTCTTGATCCAGGGCATCACCGGCCGCGAAGGCATGACCCGGGCTCAATTGATGAAGGACTACGGGACGAACATCGTCGCCGGCGTCACGCCCGGACGTGCCGGCCAGGATGTCTATGGGATTCCTGTCTATGATTCAGTCGAGGAGGCCTGGGAAAAACAGGGGCCGATCGATATCAGCGTCATCTTCATTCCGGCCGCGCTTGTTAAAAATGCGGCGCTGGAAGCCATGGCGGCCGGCGTCAAGCTCCTGGTCATCGTCCCGGACCGCATCCCGATCTATGATGTGCTCGAGATTGCTTATACTGCCAAGGCGAAGGGTGCCCGCTTTGTCGGGCCCAACACTCTGGGTCTTCTTTCCCCGGGGAAGGCCGTCCTTGGCATGATCGGCGGACGGGCCCAGCGGGCGCGGGAATGGTTTAAGCCGGGCGCCATCGGCGTCACGTCGCGGAGCGGCGGCATGACCTCCGCTATCTCTTATTATTTGACACAGGCCGGGCTGGGTCAGAGCACGATCATCCATGTCGGCGGCGATGCGATCGTCGGGCTTTCCCATCCGGAGGTTATGGAGCTTTTTGAACAGGATGACCAGACCAAGATGGTCGCTATGTTCGGTGAAATCGGGACGACCCAAGAGGAGCGGGTGGCGGACCTGATCGAAGCCCACAAGTTCACCAAGCCGCTTATCGCTTTCGTGGGCGGCAAGGCGGCCAAGTCCGGAACGCGTTTTTCTCATGCCGGAGCGATCGTCGAAGGCACGCGCGGATCCTATGAAACGAAGGTCAAGAGACTGAGAGAGGTCGGTGCCCATGTCGTGGATTCGATCTTCGATATCCCCAAAAAAGCCAAGGAACTTTTAAAATAGAATGGGGTCAAACCTACTCATTACGCACTATAAGGTGAGAAAATCTGCGTAACGAGTAGGTTTGACCCCGATGAGGAGATAGCCATGGCCGAAGAAAAATGGAAAACGGCGATTACCGATGTCAAGCCGAATAAAATCGTGATGCGTGGGTATCCGGTGGCCGAGCTGATGGGCAGGATCTCCTTCGCTCAGGCCATCTATCTGATTCTCAAGGGCGAGTTTCCTTCGCCGGAGGTCGGTCGGCTCATCGACGCGATCTTTGTCTCTTCGGTCGACCACGGCGCGAGCCCGCCCTCCGTCCTGGCCGCCCGCACCGTGGCCTCGACGGGCGCCGAGCTCAATTCGGCCATCGCGGCCGGAGTCCTGGCTATTTCCAGGTTCCACGGCGGCGCCATCGAAGAAGGGATGAAGCTTTTTTTGGAGATCGGCAAGAGGGCCGAGGCTCAAGGCGGCGGGGATGAAAAAGCAATCCAGGACGTACTCGATGAGATGAAGGCCGGGGGGCGGCGGGCATCCGGGTTCGGCCACCGCCTGCATACCAAGGACCCTCGCACGGCCAAGCTCTTCGCCTTGGCCGAGGAGCTGGGGCTCGCCGGAAAACATGTTCGGATTGCCCGCGGCGTGGAAAAGGCCCTGGCCGTGCAGAGGGGCAAGCTTCTTCCCATCAACGTCGATGGCGCCATCGCCGCTCTTCTCTGCGACCTGGGCATTCCGTCCGAAATCGGAAACGCATTTTTCATCATTTCCCGCGTCCCCGGCCTGGTCGCCCATATTCATGAAGAAAAAACCAGGATGAAGCCCATGCGAAAGATCGACCCTGAAAATTATGAGTACGACGGGCCGGCCGAAAGGAAGATCCAATGAGTGACGAAATAGTCAAGCTCATTCCCGAGATCCGCCTCATTAAACGGGCGGAGCTCAGGGACCTTACGCAGAAAGTCTGGGAGGAAGCCGTCAAGCGCGGAGGCTGGACGGACGACGACCTCAAGGAGATGCCCTTCACGCTCCTCATCAAAAAAACTGCCGTGAATATCATCGAGCATACACGAGCCGTAACGCTGACCGCGCTGAGAATCGCCGAAGTCCTGGTCGAAGAATATCGGGAAAGAATCGCCATCAACACCGATTATCTTCTGTCCGGCGCCATTCTCCATGACGTGGGCAAATTGTTCGAATACAAGCGGGAACAGGGGATCTTCGTTAAAAGCCACGAGGGCGAACTGCTCCGCCACCCCATCTCCGGCGCGGCCTTTGCTTTTAAACACGGGCTGCCGCAGGAAATCATCCATATCATCGCCGCCCATTCCAAGGAGGGCGACGGCTCGCGCCGGACGATCGAAGCCATCATCGTCAACCACGCCGATTTCGTCAATTTCGATGTCTTCAAGGATTAGCAGGGGAGACAGAATAAATATTCGGGTCAAACCTCGACATTTATCATATAATTGGGTGATAAAATAACTTCGGAGTAGAAAGTGGGGCAGACGTTTTCGGAGAAAATATTGGGAAAAAAAGCCGGGAAAAGAGTTCGGGCCGGAGAAGTGATCACCGTCTCCCCGGATTATTGCCTCTCTCACGATAACGCGGCCGCCATCATCGGCGAATTCCGGAAACTGGGAATCGGGGCTGTCAAAGCTCCCGAGAAAATTATCATTGTCCTGGACCATATCGTCCCGGCCGCGGCCGAAAAATACGCCCAGAACCATAAGACCATCCGCGAGTTCGCGGCCCAGCAGAATATCCCGAACTTTTTTGATATCCAGCACGGCGTCTGCCACCAGGTGCTCTCGGAAGCGAGCTTCGCCCTTCCGGGCAAAGTGATCATGGGCAGCGATTCCCACACGACGACCTATGGTGCGTTTGGAGCATTTGCCGCCGGAATCGGCCGCACCGAGGTCGCCAGCATCTGGGCCACGGACGAGATCTGGCTCCGGGTGCCGGAGACGCTGAAAATCGAGCTTTCCGGGAAGCCCGTCCGCGGCGTTTCTGCCAAGGATATCATCTTAAAGGTCATCGGAGACCATGGCGCCGACCGCGCCAATTACATGGCGGCTGAATTCACGGGCAGCGCGGCCCGGGACATGAGCATTGCTTCGCGCATGGTCCTGGCCAACATGGCTGCCGAGATGGGCGCTAAAAATGGCTATTTTGAGCCGGATGAGACAACCCTGGAATGGCTCAAAAAAAGGGCCAGGGCGGACTATGAAATTGTAACATCCGATAAGGATGCCGCCTATGAGGCCGTCCTGAGCTACGATGTCTCGGCCGTCGAGCCTCAGGTGGCCTGTCCTCACACGGTTGACAATGTGAAGCCCGTCACCGCCGTCGAAGGCAAAAAATTCCACCAAGCCTTAATCGGCACATGCACAAACGGCCGCTTGGAGGACCTGGCAATCGCCGCGAATATATTAAAAGGCAGGAAGATCCATCCCCAGGTTCGGGTGCTCGTCCTGCCCGCGTCAAGAGAAATCTACCTCGAAGCCCTCAAAAAGGGTGTCATAGAAGTCTTATCCGAAGCCGGCTGTGTCATCCTCAATCCCGGCTGCGGCCCATGCCTCGGCGCCCATGAAGGCATCCTGGCCCCCGGCGAGGTCGTCCTCAGCACGTCCAACCGCAATTTCAAAGGCCGGATGGGAAGCCGGGACTCGGAAATATATCTGGCCTCGCCGGCCACGGTCGCCGCGTCGGCTCTTGAAGGAAAAATCACGGACCCGAGGAAATACCTATGAAAAAGGGAAAAGTCTGGAAATATGGGGACGACGTCAACACCGACGTCATTTTTCCCGGGAAATATACATACACGCTCATGGAGCCGCAGGAGATGGCCAAGCACGCCCTCGAGGATCTGGATCCTGAATTCGCCCAGAAAGTGAAGCCCGGCGATGTGATTGGCGCCGGAAAAAATTTTGGCTGCGGGAGCTCCAGGGAACAGGCAGCCGCCTGCCTGAAGTACGCCGGCGTCCAGGCCGTCATCGCCAAGTCTTTTGCCCGAATCTATTTCCGAAACGCCATCAACCTGGGCCTGCCCGTCCTCCAGTCTGAAGAGGCGTCGGACAGCCTCATGATGGGCGACGAGGTCGAGATCGATTTTGGCGGGGGCAGAATCCTCGCCGGCGGAATGATCTACAAATTTCCACCTCTCCCGGATTCTGTCATGGGCATCCTGGAAGCCGGCGGCCTGATCGAATACACAAAGAAAAAACTGCAAATCCAAACGAAAACCCGATCCGCATAAGAAGGAGTCGGATATGCCAAAATATAGAATCGCGGTCCTTCCCGGTGACGGCGTCGGACGGGACGTCATGGATGCCGCAATGGTTGTTCTTAATAGATTGAAAATCGATGCCGAATATGTCCACGGCGACATCGGCTGGGAGTTCTGGTGCAAAGAGGGCAACGCGCTCCCCGACCGCACGATCAAGATGTTGAAGGAGACAGATGTGTGTCTGTTCGGGGCCATTACCTCCAAGCCCAAGGAAGACGCCGCCGCCGAGCTCGACCCCTCCTTGCAGGAAAAAGGCCTCTCTTACTTCAGCCCGATCGTCCGCCTGCGCCAGGAATTTGACCTCTACACCAACCTCAGGCCGTGCAAGGCCTACCCCGGAAACCCCCTCAATTACCGGGACAATATCGACCTAGTCATTTTCCGGGAGAATACCGAAGGAATGTATGTCGGCGTCGAGTTCTTCCCGCTGCCCCAGGGCGTCCGGGATGCGCTGCTGGTCCATCCGAAAATGAAGGCTTTCAAGGATACGCCCCTGAATGAAATTGCTCTTTCGACGCGGATCATGACCAAAAAAGGCTGTTCGCGGATCGTCACGGCGGCCTGCGTATATGCCCGTAAAAACAAGAGGCGCTCGGTGACCATCGTCGAAAAGCCCAACGTTCTTCGTGAAACCGGCGGCCTGATGCTGAGCGTCGCCCGAGGCATTGCCAAAAAGTACCCGGATGTCCCGTTTAAAGAGGCCAATGTCGATGCCATGTGCATGTGGCTCGTCAAGAACCCCCAGGATTACGATGTCCTGGTCGCCGAAAACCTTTTCGGCGACATCATCTCCGACCTGGCGGCGCAGCTCGTCGGCGGGCTCGGCTTTGCCTGCAGCGGCAACATCGGCGACAAGTATGCCGTCTTCGAGCCGACCCACGGCTCGGCGCCGAAATACGCCGGCCAGTATAAAGTCAACCCGACGGCCATGCTGCTGGCGGCCAAGATGATGCTCGAATGGCTGGGCGAGACGCCTAAGGCCGTGCACCTCGAAGGGGCCATCGCCGAGGTGATCAAGGAGGGGAACATCCGGACCTACGACATGGGCGGCAAGTCCTCGACACTCGACCTGGCCAACGAAGTCGCGAGAAAGATCTGAGCGAGGGATCCACTTGGGAAAAACGATCATCGAGAAAATCATTCAAGTCCACTCCAGGGACGACGTCGAGCCTGGAAAAATCGTCTGGATGGATCTGGACGTCCGCTCGGCTAGGGATTTCGGCGGGCCGAATGTAGTCAAACACTATGAGCAGGAATATGGAAATTCTCCTCTCGCCGATAAGAGCAGGACGTTCTTCACCTTTGACCTTTGCGCGCCCGCCTGCACGCTCAAATACGCGGATAACCAGCAGGCCTGCCGTGATTTTGCCCGCCAGCACGGGGCCGAAGTCTTCGATGTGGACAGGGGGATCGGTTCTCACGTCCTGATCGAAGAAAGACTGGCCCGGCCAGGAGGGACAGTCGTCGGAACCGACAGTCACATGAACATCCTTGGCGCCGTCGGATGCTTCGGGCAGGGGATGGGCGATGTCGATATCACCTTTGCTTTCAAAACCGGCAAAACATGGTTCGAAGTTCCAGAAAGTGTCAAGGTTATCCTCAAGGGCATGCCCTCTCCTTATTCAGATCCGAAGGACTTGACATTGTATCTTTGCAAAGAAATGGGGACAAAAAGCATTGCCCTCCGAGCGGCTGAGTTTTACGGCGCAGCCGCAACCAGCCTGGATTTTGCCGGCCGCGTCACCCTGTGCAGTATGATCACGGAGATGGCCGGCATCATCGGATTCGTTTCCGCCGAGGAGGTTCCATCTGTCCTGATACCGGCGGAATTGTCGGATGAAAAATTTCTTTTGTTTCAGGCGGACCCGGACGCATCCTACACGGATGTGATCGAAATCAATGTCGAAGGGCTTCCCCCTCAAGTGGCCGTACCTTTTTCGCCGAATAACGTCCGGTCGGTCGCGGAGGTGCGGGGAACCAAGATCGACTCTGGATTCATCGGCTCCTGCACCAACGGCCGGACCGAGGATTTCGCCCGCGCCGCGGACGTCCTCAATGGAAAGAAAGTGAAAAAGGGGGTCATGCTCAAGATCGTGCCGGCCACCCGCCGCGTCTATCAGGAGCTCCTGGAACGGGGAATCCTGGAAATTCTGTTTCAAAGCGGTGCCATCGTCCTGAATCCGGGCTGTGGCGGCTGTGCTGAAGGCCATGTCGGGCTGACGGGAAAGGGGGAAGTCCAGGTCAGCACGGGAAACCGGAATTTCTCCGGCAAGCAGGGAAAAGGAAAGACCTACCTGGCTGGACCGGCCGTGGTGGCCGCTTCGTGCATCCAAGGTGAAATCGTCGCTCCCGAGGAATTCTAGAATGCGGGAAACAACTCTTCGAGGAAAAGTTTGGGTCTTGCTGGGCCAGGCCGGGAAACTGATCGAGGACATCGATACCGACCAGATCTTCCACAACGCCCATCTCCATATCACGGACATCTCCGAGATGGGCACCTATACTTTTGGGAATCTAGAAGGCTGGAAGGATTTCTCGAAAAAATGCGGGGAAGGGGATATCGTTGTCGCTGGCCGGAATTTCGGCGCCGGCTCTTCCCGGCAGCAGGCCGTGGACTGCTTGATCGCCCTCAAGGTCGGCGCCGTGCTCGCGCCCTCGTTTTCGGCGATCTATTTCCGGAATGCGGTGAATTCCGGATTCCCTGTCCTCAGGATCTCAAATCTTGAAGCCATCATTGCCGCGAATCAGTTGAAGACCGGCGATCTGGTCGAGATGGATGTGAAGTCGGGCGGGGGCATGAATGTCACCCGGAAGGTGCCTTTGCGGGTCGAGCCCATGAGCTCTGTCCAGGTCGAGATATATCGAGCGGGCAACCTTTTTCAATACGGAAAGATTTTGGATTCAAAGTATTGAACGCGATTGTAAGAAACATAGCGGCGGGGGTGGCGCCGATCTGGGGCGCCCCATCGCCCGCAACAAAAGCATCCCTCTTGGGAATTGCGGAAGTGAGAACGATGGGGCGGATCGGCGACAGGACCCGCGCCATTTATTTCTCGCGATTGAATGAGGCTTCGTATGCGCATCCTGGCTGTTGATACGACGGCGCCGTGCGGCTCCATCGCCATCCTGGAGGATGCGCGTTTGGTCGCGGAAATCAATGTCGTATCCACGACCACGCATTCAGCCAGGCTTCTATCGTCGATCCGCTTTCTTCTCGATGCCAATCATCTGGATATCCATGATATCGAGGGATTTGCCGTTTCGCCCGGCCCGGGGTCGTTCACCGGAATACGGATCGGCCTCAGCACGGTCAAATCGTTCGCCTTCGCTTCAGGAAGACCCGTGGCCCCGGTGTCCTCGCTCCAGGCGCTGGCCTGGAAGCTCAGGGATTCCCAGGCCCGTTTGGTCTGCCCGATGCTGGATGCGAAAAAAGGCGAAATCTATGCCGCCCTTTATCAAATTGAGGGCGGCCGCATGAAAGAGTGTATTGCCCAGGGAGCTTATTTACCCGGCGACTTTTTATCCGGGCTTCCCGCTCACCGCAATATCCTCTTCATCGGCACCGGGACCGATCTCTTCCGGAGCAAAATCCTGGATTCCCTCAAAGACAAAGCCAGGTTTTCTTCCCGATCGCCCTTCATCGCCTATGAAGTCGGACGGCTGGGCTGCGAGCTGCTCAAGGCGAAAAAGGGCGTCTCGTCGGTCGAGCTCGAGCCTCTCTATTTCCGGAAATCCCAGGCGGAGGAAAAACATTAAAGAGCCCCTCTCCGAAGGACGTATCTTTTATTTGAGGAGAATGGAAACCCGCGACCTGCCCGACGTCCTGGCGATTGAAAACATTTCCTTTCCCAACCCTTGGCACGAAACCACCTTCAGAGGAGAAATCCAGAACGATGGATTGTCTTATCCCTTGGTCGTCGTCCATAGGACTCTGGAAAGAGTCATCGGGTACATCGTTTATTGGAAGATCAGGGACGAGGTCCAGATCAACAATATCGCCGTCCATCCGGACTTCAAAAGAATGGCGATCGGAGAAACCGTTCTCAGGGACGTAATCGAGGCGGCACGCGCGGAAGGCGCGCATTTTGTTTCCCTCGAAGTCCGGCCTTCGAACACGGCCGCCCGCAGGCTTTATGCGAAGCTGGGGTTCGAGTTCATCGGCTTTCGGAGGCACTATTACTCCAGCCCGGACGAAGACGCAATCGTCCTTGGGCTCTCTTTGTCTTAGCTAAAATATCCCACAAAAAATGCGGAAAAGGCGGCGTTGACACGGCCGGTCAGTGACAGGCTCCGCGCCTACTCATAAACGACTTTCATCAGGCACAGACCTTTGGCGGGAGCTGTGGGGCTTGAAAGCGTCCGCTGTTTTTCGCGGAAGATATCCTCGATTTGATCCAGAGACACTCTGCCCCTGCCCACTTCGAGGATTGTCCCGACAATGGTCCTGACCATGTAGCGCAAAAAACCGCCGGCCTCGATTGTGTAGATGATCTCGTCCCCCCTTTTTTTAATCTCCGAGCGGGTCACTTTCCGCACCGGATAGAGAAGCCGGTTGGAGGAGAACCCGGAAAAGTCACCCTGCCTCTGGAAGAGCCGGGCGGCTTTCCTCATGCGCGCCAGGTTGAGGGGATAAGGCCGGTGAAGAACATAGCGCAAGACAAAGGGATTGATCTCCGGACCGTGAAAAATGCGGTACTGATAGACCTTGGCTTTGGCGTCCCGTCGGGCGTGGAAATCCATGGCGGCTTTTTTGAGCATAATCACTCGGACATCGTCGGGGAGGAGGGCATTGAGGGCCTTCTTGAGCTCGTCCTCGTTCAGCCGGAGCGCGGCTTTGAAATTAGCGACCTGGCCCTGGGCATGCACGCCGGCATCCGTTCGCCCGGCCCCGATGACCGTCACCTTTTTTTGGGCAATCTTGGCCAGAGTGTCTTCTAGGGTTCCCTGAATGGTTCTTTTCTTGGGCTGCCGCTGCCAGCCGTGGAAATCCGTCCCGTCGTAGCTCAGGACCATCAGATAGTTTTGCACGGCTGTTTTATCGGAAAGCAAGTTCAACGGCCTCCTCGGGGCTTGCGGCGGGGACGACTCCTTCGATGCCCCACGTGCCGAGGCCTATCACTTTTTTGCCGTAGATCCGGCCGTAGGCGATCTCGCTCAGCGTGCCGTATTCGCCGTCGACGGCGATCAAGACATCGGCATTCATGGCCACCAGGGAATTCCTGGTGTAGCCGAGCCCCGTGGCGATCGGGATATCGATATAAGGATTGGCGTCAGCCGGATTGTTACCGGGAAGAATCCCGACGGTCAGGCCGCCGGCCTGTTTGGCCCCGCGAGCGGTCTCTTCCATGACGCCGCCCAGACCGCCGCAGACAATGATCGCATCGCGCCCGGCGACAAGTTTCCCGATCTCAAAAGCGGAATGAAGGAATTTCTTTTGGGGCCGGCTCCCCCCGATGACGCCGATCCTGATTTTCTTCCTCGTCTCCATGGCTTTCTTCCTTTCCTGCAGGCAGTTCCAGAGTGAACAGTGATTAAATAACATAGAGTCAGCCGCTTTTCAAATTCCTGCGGAATGTTGAACGGCGCGATTAATTCGTTTAAAATGCTTGAGAACGAGCTCAGGGCTCTCGGATATATCCGATGAGCTCCTGAGGAAAGGGAAGGATTCATCATGTCTGATCTTATCGAAATCAAATGTTTGCCGGAGACCGAGGTGAAAAAAATCCTGACGGACATCGAAGCGGGCGTCGCCGCCAAGATCAAGGAAGGCCTGTTGACTGAGCGCGAGGTGCGGGAGATCGAGGAGATGAAGCTCCATCCTCTTCCGGACATGCAGGACGTCCAGAGCGTTTATGACAGCCATCTCTTCAAAAAAAAGGCCGAATAATTGAAATGAGGACGGTTTTCTTTTCCCCTCATTGCGTGCAAGAAAATAGAACCGTCCCCTCTTGAGCTTTTGAGCTGAGGGAGGTTGCAATGGAAAGCAAAAAACAGACGGATCACGAAACCATTCATGCCGTCGAGATCGATTATCAACAAGTGGACGTCTCACACATAATGGACCAGGTCAAGAAAGCCGCGGCCGAACGGCCTCTTCCCCCGTCCAGAGACGAAACCCTAGAAAAGGGTGTCTCCGCCGGCCAACCTCCGGATTCTGCCGCTGGGCCGGGCGGGGTCCCCCCCGCGGGCTTTAAGGAAAAGGTCAAGGCCAAAGTGCTGAAGCTGATGGCTCCCTTCTTTCCCATCATCCGGCTTTTTGCCTTGCCCCTGCATGAAGAGCTGAAACTCACGAATAAAAATCTTCATGAGACAAACCGCAGGATCGATTTTCTCTACCAGAGGCTCGAAGACCTGGATAAAAGCATGGAGTATATCAAACTCCTCCATAATCTGAGCCACAACATCGTCGTCGAGCTGACCAAACTGCGCGTCGAGGAGGACAGCCTGAAGACTCAGACCAGGATCCTTGAAAAGGACCTAGCATTTATCGAGAAGCGGGAAAAAACGCTGGAGAAGCATATCTTTAAATGAAAATTGCCTTCGTCGTCCAACGCTACGGCCTCGAAATTAACGGCGGGGCCGAGCTCCACTGCCGCTGGGTGGCCGAACATATGAAGAAGCATTGCCAGGCGGAAGTCCTGACAAGCCGGGCGGACGATTATATCACCTGGAGCGACCACTATCCGGAAGGTGAGGAAGTCGTCAACGGCATTCCCGTCCGCCGCTTCTCCGTGTCCAGGCCGCGCAACCCGGAAAAGTTCGGCCGCATCCAAAGCCATATCCTCGGCCATGAGCACACGGAGAAAGACGAGCTGGCCTGGCTCGAAGAGGAAGGCCCGACATCGCCTTCGCTCATCCGTTTTATCCAAAAACATGAGCGCGATTATGATTACTTCATCTTTTTCAGCTACCGATATTACCATTCCTATTGGGGAATCCACACGGTTCCCGGCAAGAGCATCCTCGTGCCGACGGCCGAGCATGACCCGGTCATCCACCTGAAGCTGTTCAAGGACCTCTTCCGCAAGCCCCGGGCGCTGGTCTATAACTCGGAAGAAGAGCGGCAGATGATCCAAACGCTGTCCCAGAATCAGGATGTCCCCGGCCTGGTTGTCGGGGTCGGGACGGAGCTCCCTTCGGCCTCTTCGGCGGACCGTTTTCGCCGGAAATTCGGCATCCAAGAGCCCTACATGATCTATATCGGCCGCATCGATGAAAACAAAGGCTGCCATAAGCTGTTCGAATATTTCCTGTGGTTTAAAGAGGATGTGGGGACGCCGACGAAGCTCGTCCTCGTCGGGAATTCGGTGTTGAAAGTCCCTTCGCATCCGGATGTCCATCACCTCGGGTTTATTTCGGAGCAGGATAAATTCGATGCCTTGAGCGGGGCCGAGCTCCTGGTCATGCCCTCCTTTTACGAGAGCCTGTCCATGGTGACTCTCGAGGCCTGGGCGATGGGCAAGCCGGTCCTGGCCAATGCCAAGTGTGAGGTTCTCAAAGGTCAGTGCCGGAGGTCGAACGGCGGCTTGTATTATGAAAACTACGGAGAGTTCCGCGAGGCTTTGAGGCTGCTGCTGGCCTCGCCCCGCCTCCGCCAGGCCCTCGGCGACAACGGCCGGAAATATTTTTTTGAAAATTACACATGGGAGATCATCGAGCAGAAATACCTCGCCATCCTCAACCGGATAGGAGCGCAAGCCTAATGGATGTTCATCAGTTCGCCACATCCCTCAGCTACGGCGATGCCATATCGGATGAAATGCTCGAGATCCAGAGCGTGCTGCGGGAGCGCGGCTATCGGTCGGAGATTTTCGTTAAGCTGTTCGACCCTCAATCCGCCAAGCATGTCAAGGATTATCGGGAATACAAGAAATACAGCTCCCCCGATAACGTGGCCATCTTCCATTTTTCCATCGGCTCGCCCGTTTCCAAGCTCTTTTTTCGGGTGCCGGACAAGAAGATGATGATCTATCACAACATCACCCCGCATGAGTATTTTGTCGATTCCCACCGCATCCTGGCCCGGGAATGCTACAAAGGCAGGCTGGAGATCAAGCTGTTCGTGGACAAGGTCGACTTGGCCGTGGGAGATTCCGAATTCAACCGTCGGGAGCTCCAGACGGTCGGGTACAAGGCAACGGGCGTCCTCCCGATTCTCATGAATTTCGCCAAATTCGACCGGGCGGGGAACCCCGTCACCAGCAGCCTCTTCGAAAACGGCAAAACGACCCTTCTTTTTATCGGGCGCCTGATCCCCAACAAAAAGTTCGAGGATATCATCAAAACTTACTATTTCTATAAAAAATACTTCAACCCGGCCTCGCAACTCATCCTGGCCGGGGACTACAGGGGGCTGGAGCGGTATTTTTCTTCACTCCAAGAGCTGGTCGCGCGACTAAACCTTATGGACGTCCATTTCAGTGGACATATAGATTTTGCGGAGCTCCTTGCTTTTTATGGGGCGGCGCATGTCTATCTAAGCATGAGCGAGCATGAGGGGTTCGGGGTGCCGCTCCTGGAGGCCTTTTATATGAGAATCCCGGTCCTGGCCTATGCCGCCGGCGGCGTCGAAGAAACCATGAACGGGGGGGGCATCATCCTCCGCCAAAAGGACTTCCTCAGGACGGCGGCCCTGGTCGACCGGGTCCAGAGGAATCCAACGTTGCGAAAAACCATCATCGACGGGCAGCTCAAAGCGCTCCAAAAATACAGCCGCGAGAATGTCAGCCGCATCCTCCTCGAACATATCCAAAAGGCGAACCGGAAATGAGGGTCGACCAGTTGGTTCCGGCCTTTCACCGCGGCGACGCGATCGGCGATGAGGCCTTCGAGCTGAAGCAATTCCTGCGGAGGCAGGGCTATTCCTCGGAGATTTATTGCTTGACGCGCGACCGGGGCCTCGAAGACCAGGCTCAGCTCATTAGTGAATTCCCGAAACCCTCACGTTCGGATATCACCATCCTTCATTTTGCCCTTCCCTCGCCCCTGACGGACGCCTTGATCCAACTTCCTTCGAAAAAAGCCGTCATCTACCATAATATTACCCCCCCTGAATTTTTTGCCGAGAGCAATCCCGAGATGGCCGACTTGGCCGGCCTGGGCAGGGCGGAACTTCAATCCCTTGAGCCGTATGTTGACCTGGGCCTGGCCGATTCGGAGTACAACCGGCGGGAACTGGTGGAATATGGCTTCCGCAACACCCACGTTTTTCCCTTGTTCATCGATTTCGCCAAGTATGAGAAGCCCATGAGCCAGTTTCTCTACAACCTCTTCGACGACGACCGGGTGAACGTCCTTTTTGTCGGCCGCATCGCGCCCAACAAAAGGATCGAAAACCTGATCAAAGTCACTTTTTATTATAAAAAGTACATTTCCCCCCTGATCAGGCTGATCGTGGTCGGGAAGACGAACACGTTTCGAGCCTATTACGAGAGCGTCGCCCGGATGGCGGATGAATTCTATTTAAAGAGCGAGGAAATCCAATTTCTGGGTCATGTTCCGGACGAGGAATTGTTCGCCCTGTACCGGGCTTCGGATGTCTTCTTGTCCTTGAGCGAGCACGAGGGGTTCTGCCTGCCCCTCATCGAGAGCATGATTTTCGACTTGCCCATCATCGCCTTGAATTCTGCGGCCGTGCCCTATACGCTGGGTGAAGCCGGGATCCTGGTCAATAACAGCCGGCCGGATTATGTCGCCGAGCTCGTCGACGTCACGGCCCACGACCTCGCCCTGCGGGAAAAGCTCATCGCCAGCGGGCATCGGCAGCTCGGTATATTTAAAGGGTTTAAACGGGAGGAATTTCTGCTGCAACAGATTAAAAAATTGGGTCAAACTGGTGGTTGAGATGAAGATCGCATTCGTCGTTCAGAGGTACGGAAAGGAAGTCATGGGAGGCTCCGAGCTCCACTGCCGCCAGGTCGCCGAGAGGCTCGTGGAAAGAGGCCACGACTGCACGGTGTTCACGACGGCGGCCAAAGACTATGTCACATGGAGAAACGAGTATGGGAGTGGCGAGTACATCCTGAACGGAGTCGTCATCAAGCGCTTCAACGTGAAAAAGACGCGCGACATTCAGTCCTTCAACGCCTACTCGGACCGGATCTTTCATAATAGCCACAGCCTCCAGGACGAGTTGAGCTGGCTCGAGCAGCAGGGACCTTTCTCGCCGGCCCTCATCCGGGCTCTGGAGGAAGAAGAGCCGAGGCACGACTGCTTCATCTTTTTCACCTATCTCTATTACAACACGTACTGGGGCCTGCAGGCCGTCAAAAAGAAAAAGGCTCTTGTGCCGACCGCGCACGACGAGCCGGCCCTGCGCCTCGAGGTCATGAAGGAGGTGTTTTCCCGGCCGCAGGCGTTCGTTTTCAACACCCGCTCCGAAAAACAGATGTTAAGCCGGCTTTTCTCATTCGAAGGGAAATATCAAGATACGGTCGGCGTCGGCGTGGAGATTCCGGAGCGGATCGACTCTTCGACGTTTACGGCAAAATATAGAGCGCTGTCGCCCTATATCCTGTACGCCGGGCGGATCGAGCCGGGCAAAGGCTGCCAAGAGCTCCTGGATTATTTTGCGAAATTCAGTCGGATCGATCCCGACCTGAACCTGGTTTTAATGGGAAAGCTCCTGATGAAACTGCCCTTTCATTCCCGCATCAGATACATGGGCTTTGTCTCGTCCGAGGAGAAGAACGCGGCCATGGCCCAGGCCCGGGTGACCGTCCACCCTTCGCGTTTTGAGAGCTTGTGCATGGCGGCGCTCGAATCCATGGCCGTCCGCACCGCGATCCTCGTCCAGGAGGCGGCCGATCCCCTGAAACAGCACTGCCTCGACGGAAACAGCGGGCTTTTTTATTCCAATTACGAGGAATTCGCCAACGCCCTGGACCTTCTCCTCAAGGACAAGCGGCTGCGGGCCGGGCTGGGAGAGAATGGGCTGGAGTACGTGAGAAAAAATTATACGTGGGACCAAATTCTCCAAAAATATGCTATACTACTGAAGGCAATGAGTTAACATGGCATTCATCAATTACACCACAAACAATCTCTCAATTAAGATCGTCTACTACGGCCCGGGCTTGTCGGGCAAGACGACCAACCTTCGCTATATCTACCAAAAGCTCGACACCGCGTCCCGGGGCGAGCTTATCAGCCTGGAGACGGAGTCGGAGCGGACGTACTTCTTCGATTTGCTGCCCATCAAAGCCGGCTATATCGGCTGTTTCAAGGTCAATTTTCAGTTGATGACCGTGCCGGGCCAGGTCTATTACGAAGCGTCGAGAAAGAACGTTTTGGTAGGGACGGACGGCATCGTGTTCGTCGCCGATTCACAGGTCCCTCTCCTGGATGCCAACCTGGACAGCTTTGAAGGTTTGCGAAGAAACTTCCAGGATCAGAAGCTCGATCTGAACTGCGTGCCTCTTGTTTTTCAGTATAACAAACGCGACCTGGACAACCTTGTTCCCGTCGAAACCCTGAACAACCTCCTCAATCCAAAAAAGGCCCCCTTCTTCGAGGCCTCGGCCATTAACGGGCGGGGTGTCTTTGAGACGCTCAAGGAAATCGTCAAGCTGACCGTGCCGCCTGTGCGGGAAAAAATCCTGGGCGAGAAAGAAGAAGCGCCCGCCTACACCAAAGAAAAAAAAGAAGAGCTCGAACTGATATAAACGGGGGCATTTTGCCGTCTTTTCTAATGGCAAAATGCTGTTCAAAATCGCAAGTGCGGCACTTCAGGGGATCGAAGCCTATGTCGTCGATGTCGAGGTGGATATCGCCGGCGGCCTCCCCAATTTCATCACGGTCGGCCTTCCCGACGCGTCCGTCCGGGAAAGCAAGGAGAGGGTCAAGGCCGCTCTGAAAAATTGCGGATATGACTTTCCCTCCCGCAGAATCACGATCAATTTGGCCCCTGCCGGAATGCGGAAAGAAGGACCAGCCTTCGACCTGCCGATCGCCCTGGGGCATCTGGCCTACCTCGGCGTCATCCCGCCGGATTATCTGCACGAATTTATATTTTTGGGCGAACTGGCCCTGGACGGCCGGCTCAAGCCTGTGAAGGGGGCGCTTTCGTCGGCGCTGCTGGCAAAAAAGAAAAATCTCATGGGCATTGTTGTTCCCGAAGACAATGAGAAGGAGGCGGCGCTGGTGGAAGGCCTGGATGTTTTCGGGCTGAAGAATCTGGTCGAGGTAATGAAGTTTTTGACTGCGCCCGGCGAGATATCTCCATGCCGCTATTCGCTGGATGAACTTCTGGCGTATCCCGCCCAGGAAATGGATTTCAAAGATGTCCGGGGCCAGCATCATGTCAAGCGGGCTCTGGAAGTGGCCGCTGCCGGTTCCCACAATATCCTTTTGATCGGGCCGCCGGGAGCCGGCAAAACCATGCTTGCCAGGCGCATTCCATCCATCCTGCCGCCGATGTCCTTTGACGAAGTCATAGGAGTCACTCAGGTTTATAGCGCCGCCGGCCTTCTGAAAAACCAGGGCGCGGTGGCCGTGAGGCCATTTCGTTCGCCCCACCATACGATCACCGATGCCGGGCTCATCGGCGGAGGTGTGATCCCGAGGCCGGGCGAAGTTAGCCTCTCCCACAACGGCGTTCTTTTCATGGATGAGCTTCCGGAATTCCGGCGCAAAGTCCTGGAAGGCCTAAGGCAGCCGGTCGAGGACGGCTATGTGACTGTCTCCCGGTCCGCCATGAGCGTGACGTTCCCATCTTCTTTCATGTTCGTTGCGGCCATGAATCCCTGTGAGGATGTTTTCCGGGGCCTGGCCCGCGAGCAGGCGGACTGCACGGAGGCCCAGAGAAACAAGTATTACTCAAAGATCTCCGGGCCGCTGCTCGACAGGATTGATATTCAAGTCGAAGTGCCGGAGGTAAAATTCAGGGAAATTGTTTCGAGGGTTGAGAGCGAGAGCTCAGCGGCGATAAAGGAGAGGGTTTGCCGGGCGCGGCGGATTCAGCTTGAAAGACTCCGGGGGACTAAGATTTACGCGAATGCCCAGATGGGGCCAAAGGAAGTGAAGGCCTTTTGCCGGATTGATGGGGAAGGGGAGAAGCTGCTCGAGGCGGCGGTGACGCGTCTGGGCTTCAGCGCCCGCGCCTATGACAGGTCGCTCAAGGTTGCCCGTACGATAGCGGATTTGGCGGAGGAGGAAAACATCAGCCCGGCCCACCTCTCCGAGGCCATCCAGTACCGGATGATGGATAGGTATTATTGAGCCCTTGATGGAAGCCGGGAATCGCTTCTCAGAGACGAGAGGGTCAAGAAGATACTGATCGGCGGATAATTTCTTCTTATTTTTTATATAAGAATCTGAAACAAAGCGAAGACTTCCTGATAGGTTGGTTTTCTCATCTCTTCGATAGTGAACAATAGTAATTCATGAAGAAAGTGAAAGGCTATTCCTTTAGTTTTTTGATATAGTCTTTTAAAATCTTAATGTCATGGATGGGCATCTCGACAAATTCACAGCCTATTTCAAACAATTCCCGTGCAGAAAGGATTTTGACCCACCGGACTTTTCCGTTTGCGCTTATCGATCGAGGCGGATTTGTCAACGAAATCTCTATTTTTAGAATAGTGTCAACCGGGAAGAAAGTATCGGTTTGGATTTTGATGCCGGTCAGGGAGATATCTTTTGACAGAATATTAAAAAACTTTTTTCTCTGCTGAGCTTCAAATTGATAGACGGACTTAATTGTTGCCCTGTCTTCTTTTTTTATCCGGTTGGCTTTTCGTCTTTCTTTTTTCTCCATGATTCCCTTTTGGTCAATCTCTTCGCCTAATTATATTATGTTATTTACAAAATAAAATCTACTCCGCGCATTCACGAATAACAAAATGGATATGACCCCCCATTTTTCGAACCACTTAGAGGCCTAATTTCTGCTAACATGGAGCCTCACCCAAAAACTGATCCAGCCAAAAGTAGAGTTTTCCGGCTTTGGAGCCTCACCCATCCGAAGCCATCCAGTACCGGATGATGGATCGGTATTATTGAACCGCCTTGCCCTTTTTTCAAAACTTCTGATAAAATCAAAGCCCGAATTCAGTATGGAATATGAACAGGCATAAATTCTCTTGAGATGCTTTGTGACCGGGGCCAGCGGTTTCATCGGTGGACACCTGGCCGAAGAGCTCGCCAAAAGAGGGGACGAAGTTTGTTGTTTGGTCCGAAAAACCAGCAATACTCGGTGGCTTGAAAAGCTGAATGTCAAATATGCGGAAGGAGAGCTTCGAAACAAGCAATCACTTAGAAATGCCGTCAAAGGCATGGATTATGTCTTCCACCTCGGTGCGGTGATCAACGCTCCGGACTGGGAAACCTACCATGACGTGAATACCAAGGGGACGCAGAATCTGGTCGAAGCCTGCCTCGAGGAAGTGCCGAAAATCAGGAAATTTGTTTTTGTCTCCAGCATCGCCGCCTGCGGCCCCTCAGAGCCCGGCCGGCGCTTGAATGAGGATGATCCGTGCCGGCCCGTTTCCGATTACGGCCGCAGCAAGCACTTGGCCGAGCAGATTGTCCTTAGCTATAAAGACCGCCTGCCCGTATCTATTATCCGGCCACCCAATGTTTTAGGGCCCAGACAGAAAGAGCTCTTTGAATCCATCAAGCTCATCCGGAAACGGATCATGCCCCTGATTGGAACGGGAAAGCCCCAGACCAGCCTGGCCAGTGTGGAGGATGTCATCAAGGCCGTTCTCCTGGCTGCGGAACGAGAGCAAAGTCGCGGCCAGGTTTATTTTGTGACGGACGGCCGGGACTATGCATGGCCCGAGATTGCGGGTGCTATCGCTGAGTTTATGGACATCAAAAAATTCATCCTCAAAGTCCCGTACGGCCTGCAATATTTCGTGGCTTTTCTCTCAGAAATTGTCGGACGTTTCAGAGGCAAGGCGCCCTTGGTGAGCCGGGAGTTTATTGTCTCCACCAGGAAATATGATTGGCTTTATGACAGCTCAAAAATTAAGAACGAGCTCGGCTTTCGAGCCGGGCTGGACATGCGGGCCGCCATTCGCAAAACAATCGACTGGTATCGAGAAGCAGGCATGCTATGAGGCCGACCTACGCGCTGCAGGGAAAACGACTGTCTATTTTTGGGCTGGGTCTTCAAGCGACGGATATTTTTATCCTGGCCTGTCTCCTTCTTTTCAGTCTCCTCACAGTCCTGTTCCATTCCAGAATTAAGAGCCCCTGGACCCTGATCTTAAAAAATATCGTTTTCGGCGTCCTGTTCATCGGTTCCGTATATCTTTATCAAAAGGTCTCATCCCGTGTGATCAAATTTTTAATCCGGACCGCCTCCGTCCAGCTGATATTTGCCCATCTTTTTGTTTCGGCCCTCCCGCTTCAGTTGATTTTTGTGAGAAACTGGCAGGACCAGATCGTCCTCAACTTGGAGCAGGCGGTCTTCGGCATTCAGCCCACGGTCTGGCTTCAGAGGTTTATCTCGCCCGCGCTCACGGAATGGATGATGTTTTCCTACGTCATTTATGTGCCGATCTATCCGGTCCTCTGCGGCATCCTCTATTTCAAGCGCAGCGAGCGCCACATGGAGGACTATCTGTTCACCCTGGGCATCACGAATTTTGTCTGCGATATCGGTTTTCTGCTCTTTCCCGTGGCCGGCCCGCTTTATAAGATTGCCGACCAGTATACGATTCCCCTCGAAGGCTATTTCTTTACATTTTGGGGGGAATATATCCGGCATCATGTCCATGATATCGGCGGCTGCATTCCGAGCCCGCACTGCGCCGTGGCCACGATCATGTGGGTGATGGCCTACCGCTACCATCGGCCGACGTTCTATGTGATATCTCCCATCATCCTTTCACTCTTTATCTCGGCCTTTTACGGCCGGTATCATTATCTGACGGATGTCGTCATTGGCATCTTGGCGGCGTGGTTTGTTATACTGAGTGTCCCGTTTCTGATGAAAAGATGGAACAGTTGGGTGGACCAGCGCTTGCTCAAGAAACCATGAAAATATTTATCACCGGGGCCAACGGGTTCGTCGGCTCGAACCTCTGCAAATATTTGCTGAAAAAAGGCTGGGATGTCTATGGGCTTGTCCGGACAACCTCCGATCTGCATTTCCTGGACGGAATGAATGTCAAGCTGGTCTTTGGCGACCTGCTCAGGCCTGACACCATCGAGATCCCGCGGGACGTCTCTTACGTTGTCCATTCGGCTTCGATCGTGTCCGACCTGGCCGATGAGGAGACCTGTTACAAAAATATCTACGTGTTGGCGGTCAATCTCGTGCAAAGGATTCGGGAGTTGCGAGTGCCCGTCCAGAGGCTGGTCTATATTTCAACGGTTTTGACCATCGGCATCAACGGCCGGAACATCTCAGAAGAGAACCCGGGGGAATCCGCCGAATTTATCGCTTATGCCCGGCATAAGATCCGTGCGGAAAAGTATTTTCGAGAGCAATGGGAACAGAACCATTTGCCCGTCGTGATTCTCCGACCTGGCGATGTCTTCGGACCGAATGACCGGATTACCTGCGGGCGCCTGTTGAGGGGCTGCGAGAAAGGAACGCCTTTGATCGTCGGCCGCGGCCATTGGCAGTTTGGCTATTGCTATGTGGGGAACCTCTGCCAAGCCGTGTCTCTAGCCCTGACCAAGCAGGGTATCGAGGGAAAAGCCTACACCGTCACCAATAGCGAGCTGCCGACCTGGAAAACTTTCTTTAAGGCTCTCCAGAAAGGCCTCAACAAAAAGCAGCGTCTCTATGTCCCCGTCTGGGGGGCCCTAGCCACGGCGAGTCTGATGCAGCTCATTCACAAAATTGTCCCGAAGTATGAGCCGCCCTTGACGCGCTACCGGATCCGACGCATCACAACCCCAACGACCTACGATATTTCCAAGACGATCTCCGAGCTGGGTTATGAACCGGACAATCAAATGGAGCAGCAGATCGAGGAGATTGTCGCCTGGTATCGGAAAGAACGAGAACATGGGTTTATTAAATAATCCCGCGATCCTCCAGCCGCTTCTGTTTATCTATCTGGCTCCCGCTTTAGCGCTGCTGGTCACGGTTTTTCATTATCAGAGGCTGGCGAAGACGCGAGATGATTTTCGGGCCGTTCTGCTTTATTTTGTCTCTTTTTTCCTAGCGCTCTTTGTCGTGCCCCTCCTCGTCGTCTGCCTGGCCTCAGCTGCGCCGGGACGGTTTCTTTTGAGCCTGGGATGGACGCTGGGGCGGATCTCTAGGGGGCTCTTTCTGATCGCTGTCGCTGTTCCCATTGCGATTGTTTCCGGCTACATCGGGTCGAGAGATCCGGTTATGAGACAGCAATACCCGTTTTCCAAACAAGCCTGTTCCAGCCTGAAAAAGTTCATTCTTTACGAAACGGCCTATCTTGCTCTCTATTATCTGCCCTGGGAATTCGTGTTCCGAGGTCTTTTGTTTTTCCCCTTGATCTCTTCAAACGGACTATTGACGGCCCTGGCTGTGCAGACCATGATCTCGACGCTTTACCATATCGGCCATTCCGATTCTGAAATATTCGCCGCCTTGGGGGCCGGCTTTGTTTTCGGGCTCATCGCCTACAGCACCGGCTCGTTTTTTTATACCGTGGTTATCCATGCCCTCGTCGGAATCAGCAATGATGCATTTATCTATGCTCGCGATTACCGTCGGGCGGCATAAAAGATATTTTAAAAAATCTTCAGATGAAAGGTTTCCATGAAAATACTCGTCACGGGCGCTACCGGGTTTGTGGGCTCGGTCCTCATGCCCGAGCTCATCATGAACTATGGGACCGATTCCGTTTCGGCCTTTGTTCTGCCCGGCGATAAGATTCCCCGGAGCTGGGCGGGACGAAAGATTCGCCTGTTTCACGGGGATGTGGCCGACGGTCCCGCCGTATCCAGAGCCGTCGCCGGACACAGCCATGTCATCCACCTAGCCGGACTGATCTCTTATTGGCGGAATGATGCCGCTCAACTGATGCGGGTCAACCGCGACGGCGTCCGCTGCGTTGTCGATGCCTGCCTGCGCCATGGCGTGGAGCGGCTGGTCCATGTCTCTTCGGTGGGGGCCATCGGTTTCAACAAGAACGGCCTGCCGGCCGATGAAACGACTCCCTTCAACTGGCCCTCCAATTTTTATTATATGACGTCAAAATACGAAGGACAAAAAATCGTTGAGAAGGCCGTCATACAGTCCGGACTGAAGGCCATAATTCTCAACCCGGCCTCCATCATGGGGCCCGGGGACCATAACTACGCAACGCCCCACAACCAACTCTATCATAGGATTTGTCGCAAAGGCCTGATCGGCTCTTTCGCAGGCGGGCTGGCCATTGTCGATGTCAGGGACCTTGTGGCCATCATCCTCAAAGCCCTCCACAGCGGAAAGGTCGGCCAGAAATATTTGGTCGTGGGGGCCAACCTGCCTTATCCGGACGTCATCCGGATCATCAGCCGGCATTGCGCCCGGAAGGCCTATCCTATTCCCCTGCCGCCCTTTCTGGTGGCGGCGGCCGGCGGTCTTTTAGAGCTCTGGAGCCAGCGGACGAAAAAAAGGCCTCCCCTGACATATTCGTATGGCCGGCTGAGCGGTTGGGCGGCGTATTATTCGAACGAAAATAGCAGGAAAGAATTTTCTCACTCCTACATTCCCGTCGAAAGGACGATTCAAGATTCCTGGGAATATTTTAAAAACACATTCGGCCCATGTGAATGAGAGTCCTGCTGGTTCAGCCGCCTCTTGAAGATTTTTATACGACACCCATCCGCTTCTATCCGCTCGGCCTGCTCTATGCGGCCGCTGTTTTCGAGCGGGCGGGGTGCGCGGTCGAAATCCTGGACTGCCTGTCGCCCCTCCGCAAAACCCGAATTCCGGTCCCTCCGGATTTTGCTTATATGAAGCCCTTCATGGACAACCCTTATTTTTTCAACGGGTATTATCGGTTCGGGATGAAGGAGGAGCAGATTGTCCAAAGGATAAGAGATTTCGCACCCGACATCATTGGCGTTTCGTCCCAATTCACAGCCTATTATCAGAGCGTGGAAGAGCTGGCCCTATTGATCCAGCGGAACTTCCAAGCTCCTGTTTTTATCGGGGGGAACCATGCCACCGCCTTCCCTCTCGAGATACGGGAAAGAACGCCCGAGATAGGCGAGATCCTGATGGGGCCTGCGGAAGATTGCCTGCCGGGATATATCGACAGGCTCGGCCTCTCTGATCCTCAAGAAAAGCCGGATTGGACGACGATTCAGCCGGCCCATGATCTGGTGGAGACGACACACTACAAGATCGGAAGGCGGAACTATGTCTCCTTGACGGCCAGCCGCGGCTGCCCGTTCCACTGCGATTTCTGCAGCGTGCACCACATGTTCGGCCGAGCCATTCGCTACAGGCCGGTGGACAAGGTTCTTGCCGAAATGCGCTGGAACCACTCGCGAAATAATACACGCATTTTTAATTTTGAAGACGATAACCTTTCTCTCAACCGGGAATGGTTTGCAGAGTTTTTAGGGGCCGTCTCGCACGATCCATTGCTTCAGCGTATCGAACTTACGGCCATGAACGGGCTGTGCTCCAGCACGCTCGATGAATCCATTTTGCCGGCCATGGTCCAGGCCGGTTTCAGACAGATCAACCTTTCCTTTGTCACTCACAGCCCGGACCTGAAATCCGATTTTCACCGTCCTTTTGAAGGGCCGGACTTTGAACGGTTCATTCGGGCCGCTCAGAAGCTGAACCTATTCCTCACGGTCTACGTTATCCTCGGGCTGCCCGGCCAGACCTTTGAGGAAGCCATGGACAGCCTCGACTATCTCCTCAGCTTGGGAGTCCTCGTCGGCCCCTCGGTATTCTATATCCCTCCCGCCAGCCCTCTCTACGACAAGCTTTCCCTTCCGCCGGCCGTCAAGAAAAATTGGAATCTCTATCGCTCGTCGGCCTTTGCCGTCGAGACAGAGCAGCTTTCTCGTGGCCGGCTGGTCGAGCTCTTCGTTTATGCTCGAAGAAAAAACCTGGAAAATAGAAATCAAATGAGGTAATCTCTTGCACATGGAAACGCAAGAACGAAAGCTTCCTCGGGTTCTCGGCCTTTGGGATATCGTCAGCATCGTCATCGGCGGCGTCATCGGTTCGGGCATTTTTCTTGTCCCCAAGGATATGGCCGCGGCTGTTCAGGTCCCCCTCCTCATACTGGCCGTATGGGCGGTCGGCGGCCTGTTGAGCTTTTTCGGGGCTCTTTCCTTTGGAGAGTTGGGAGCGGCCTTGCCCGAGGCCGGAGGAGCCTACGTCTTCCTCCGCGAGTCGTATGGATCGATGATCGCCTTCCTGTTCGGCTGGACTCTTTTTCTGGTGATCGACACCGGGGCCATCGCCACCCTGACGGTGGCCTTTACCTCGAAATACCTGACTCATTTTTTCCCCATTTCGCCGCTTGGCCAAAAGCTCATCAGCGTCGCCTTTCTCTTGTTCTTGATGATCGTGAATTATATCGGTGTCCGGTGGGGAGCGAACCTGCAGAACCTCCTGACGATCATCAAGTTTGGCGCCTTGGTCGGCATCTGCGGTGTAATTTTCATTTTCGCCAAGGGAAATGCCTCGAACTTTGTCAACCCGTCGCCCAAGACATTTTCCGGGAACCTTCTGGGCAGTTTCGGCATAGCCCTGGTGGCATCCCTTTGGGCCTATAAGGGATGGGAATCCTCCACCTACAGCGCGGGGGAGACCAAGAACCCGCAGCGGAACCTTCCCCTGGGACTTTTCATCGGGACCGCCGCCTGCATCGCCATTTACATCCTGGCCCAGCTGGCCTATCTATATCTTCTCCCGGCCGGCGAAATCGCTAAATCCGACCGCATCGCCGCGGACGCCATGAATCTGGTCGTCGGCCCCATCGGGGCGTCGATTGTTTCATTCATCATCCTCTTTTCGATCATGGGCGCGACGAACCAGAATTTCCTCTGCTCGCCGCGCGTTTATTATGCCATGGCCAAGGACGGGATCTTTTTCAAAGGGCTGACGGCCGTCCACCCGAAATTCCTGACGCCCCATGTTTCGATCATCGCCATGGGGATTTGGAGCATGATCCTCATCCTCTTTTTCGGCACGTTCGAGCGGCTCTTTACCTATGTCATCTTCGGCCAGTGGATCTTCTTCGGCTTGACGGTGGCCGCCGTCATCATCCTCAGGACAAAGAAGCCCGACATGCCCCGGCCGTATAAAACCTGGGGCTATCCCATCACCCCGATCATCTTCATTGTCGCCGCCCTTTACATCTCGATCAACTCGCTCATCACCCAGTTCTGGAACGCCATCTCCGGGCTCATCATCATTTTGTTGGGATTGTCCCCCTTTGCTTTTTGGAGAATAAAGAAAGCGAAAAAGATTCTGGCCATGGATTGGGTTGTTTTTGTTGTGGGATTGCTTGTCTGGGATACGGCGGCGGTATTCTTATTGGGAAAAATATTTTCGGAGATGTGGCTCGTTGTCTTAGTCGGGGGATTGCTCCTGATCAACGGCGTGATCCTAGCCCTCGTCTCCAGGCTTCCTCATCGTTGATCTCTCCAAAATCGGACATCGAAAAGAAATTTATAAGAGCTGAGTTCATGAAGCATAAAAAGTTAGAAGAGGTTTATGTCATTCGGCTCGAGAGAGGGGAGAGGATCGTTGAAAAGCTGATCGAGTTTTGCGCAAAAATGAATATCAAAGCTGGATATCTTAGCGGGATCGGGACCCGTCGAGGTGCAGAGCTCGGGTTTTTTGATTGGGAGACCAAAAAATATTCGTTCAAAAAGTTCAAGGGCGATTTTGAGATCACCTCGTTCCACGGGAATATCAGCCTTTTTGACGGCCAGCCGTTCCTCCATGCCCATATCGTCCTCGGCGATCGGGATTTCCGCACCTGGAGCGGCCATCTCAAGGAAGCCGAAGTCCTTGCCACTGCCGAGATCATCCTGACCAGGCTTGACGGAGAGCTTGTCAGAAAGACAGACAAGAAGTCAGGGCTGAACCTTCTCCGGCTGACCAAGCCTTAAGATTATTCGGCACAAAACATGGGTGATCTTTCGTTCACTTACGAAGAATAAAGCGAAATCCATGAGGAGAGGCGCTCGATGAAAAGATTTTTGGCAGTATTTGTATGTCTGGTATTCGGCTGGACCGTCCACAACGCCGATGCCCAAAATGAGCTCAAGATCTGGAAGGAATTCGTGGAAGCTCTGAAAAACAACACCCTCTCTCCCGACCAAATTCGTGTCATCGGTCCGATGACTCAAGATATGATCAAAGAAACCCTCCAGCGTTTCAAAGATGACGCCGTTTGGACTGAATGGGAGGCGGAGCCGGAAATCATTCGGGCGGATCATCGGGTGAATTTTATCATCCCGCTCAAAGGAAAGATTGGAACACGAACGAATTATTGCTTTATGTTCCTGGTTGAAAAAAATCAATGGTATTTTCGCAGCGTCGAAGCGATCTTCATCCGGCTGGACAAAGTGGGCTCCCTTCCAGCCTCCACGTTTCCGGACATATCAGAAAGACAGAAAGCCTGGGCCCGAGAGGAGATCTATTGGTCTGAGCAGGTCCGGCTGTTCAACCTCCTGTCCAAAGAGAAGGGGAGGGAATTTGCTTTCGACTGGGTCAAGAACGGGATTGGCAACGGTATTGGTTATTTGCTGGGAGCCGAAACCTGGGTTCCCTTTGCTTCCCCTTCAAAAGCATTCATCCTTTACCTCTGTTGGGAGCAGAAGAATTTGAGAGGAAATGATATCGTCCTGGAAAAGCTTGATGGTCATGAAGCGTTTCTGAAAATCACGCCGCTTTATTTTGCCTTTTATCAGACGGCCAGCCATCTCAAGAGGCAGATTTCTCTTGAAGATTACATCAGGATCTTCGAAACGAGTTGGCAGGAGCGGGCGGATAAAGCCGGATGGAACCTCAAGATCGAGGGCCAAGGGAGAATCTGCATCTTTCATTTCACAAAATAAACATTGCGCCTAAGGCTCCAAGAACCGATATTATCAAATCCAACCTTTGCGTCGGCCGGCCTTTGGCCAAGAAACCCCCTTGCGGGGGTTTTGGGAGGGAAATGGGAAAAAGGGAAGATGGGCTTAAGATGAATACATAAGACTGCCGTCTTTGACGACGACATCGCCGTTTTTTATGACATATTTTATGGGGTTAATCCCAAGATGATAAACCAGGAAGGGATAATTTGGAATTTCACACAGGACGAGGTCCATTTTCTTTCCGGCCTCTAAGCTCCCCACTTGGTCCTGCAGGCCCAACGCATAGGCCGCATTGGCCGTCACGGCGTTGACGGCCTCTTCGATGGTCATTTTCAGGGTGAAAACGCCGAGCTGCAGGATAAACAGCATCGATTCGGTCATCGAACTTCCTGGGTTGAAATCCGAAGCGAGGGCCACGATGGCGCCCGCATCGATGAATCTTCGAGCCGGAGCCTTTTTCTCCTGCATCAGGAAAAAAGATACACCCGGCAAAAGCGTAGCGACCGTCGCACTTTGGGCGAGAGCTTGGATCCCCGCCTCCGTGACCGCGATCAGATGATCGGCCGAGGCCGCCCCGATTTTAGCCGCTAGCTCCGCTCCTCCCAGGGGCGCGAACTCATCGGCATGGATTTTGACACGAAAACCAGCCGCTTGGGCCGCCTGTACCAGCCTTTCTGTCTCTTCCACAGAAAACACGCCCTTTTCACAAAATACATCGAAGAATCGGGCAAGGTCTTTCTTGCGGACTTCGGGGATGATTTTGTGAATGAGAAGGTCAATGTAATCCTCCTTTCGGGAGCGATATTCCTCGGGGACCTCATGGGCCCCCATAAACGTCGCAACCAGGTCTACGGGATGCATCCGGCCGACGTCCCGGATGACCTCAAGCTGTTTGATCTCATCCTCCATATTCAGGCCGTATCCACTCTTGGCTTCTGCGGTCGTCGTGCCGTAGAGGAGCATCTGGTCGAGCCTCTTGAGACAGAGCGCTAGGAGCTCAGTCTTTGAAATCTGCCGGGTGGCCCTGACAGTCGTGCGGATTCCCATGCCCGCATCCGCTAATTGCTGATAGGTGTAGCCCTTGATCCTAAGGGCAAATTCTTCCTCCCGGCTTCCGGCAAAAGGCAGATGCGTATGAGAGTCAACAAATCCCGGCAAGCCGACCAGGCCGCCTCCATCGATCCGAGTCCCTCCCTTGACGAGTTCAACATCCCGTTTAAAGTCATTTTCCTGCCCGACAAAAACAATCCGTCCTTTCCGGGAGGCAATCCAGGCGTTCTCGATCAAGCCGATATCCTGGAGTTGTTCTTTTCTTTTCGGCAGGCCGCTGCAAGTCAGGAGCTGGCAGCAGCCGGCGATAAGAAGATCGGCCTGTTTCATGAAGGATATTTTCGGAGCTGAGAATGCTTGTTCCTGATGAAGGATGGGGTATCGAGATCATCCCACTGTCTTTCACCCCAATTCGGCTGCGACCAGGACGGCCGCGGCTCCACACTTTCGGCGCCCTTGGGCTCAAAGGCGAAGGGCGGAGTTTCCCGCTCGATCGGGAAGGGGGGAGGCGTCCTTTTGTATTTTTGAAGGATCGGCGAGAGAAGGTCGGCGACCGCGGCCTCTTTTTCCACGTGCCTGTCAAAGCCGGTGGCGATGACCGTAACCTTGACCATATCCTTCATGTTAGAGTCGATGACCGTTCCGAAAATGATGTTTGCCTCGGTGTGGGCCAGCTTGTGGATAAGTTGGGAGGCCTTGGACACTTCATGGAGCGTCAGGTCTTTGCCCCCGGTGATATTGATCAGCACGCCTTTGGCGCCTTCGATCGAGGTATCGATCAGCAGCGGGCTGCAGATGGCTTTGTTGGCCGCTTCGGCAGCCCGGTTTTCGCCGGAGGCGATTCCGGTGCCCATGAACGCCATGCCCATGCCCTTCATGATGGATTTGACATCGGCGAAATCGAGGTTGATCAGGCCGGGTTTGGTGATCAGGTCGGAAACGCCCTGGACGCCCTGGCGCAGGACATCGTCGGCCACTTTAAAAGCGTCCTGGATCGAAGTCTCCAGGCTCACGGTCTGCAGGAGGCGCTCGTTGGGAATGGCGATGACGGTATCCACGGCGGCTTTGATATCGTTCAGGCCATCTTCGGCCTGCTTGCCCCGGACCTTGCCCTCGAACTCAAAGGGCAGGGTGCAGATGGCGATGGCCAGGATGTCGAGCTCCGCCGCCAGGTTGGCGATGATCGGCGTGGCCCCCGTTCCGGTGCCGCCGCCGAGTCCGGCCGTCAAAAAAACCATGTCCGAGCCCTCGAGGATTTCGATCAACTTTTCCGTGTCCTCCATGGCCGCCTGTTTTCCGGTCTCCGGCCTTCCTCCCGACCCCAGTCCTTTCGTGACTTGGTTTCCGATCTGGATCTTCAAGGGAGCCCTATTGTTATTCAGCGCTTGAACGTCGGTGTTGACGGCGATGAAATCAACGCCCTCGATGCCCGCCTCGATCATCCTGTTCAGGGCGTTGCCGCCGCCTCCGCCGATGCCGACCACCCGGATCTTGGCGCCGAGCGTGTCTTCGACGAGATGAAATTTCAGTTTGCTTGTCGCATCATTAGCCATGCTTCCTCCTATTCTTCCTTAAAAAAATCTTTGAATTTAGCAAAAAGCCCTTTTTTTCGATCCTTGGAAAAACCGGTTTCCTGGGCCAGGCCATATCCGTAGAGAAGCAGCCCCACGGCCGTGGCGTAATCGGGCGTGGCCACCCTGTCCACGAGCCCGCCCACTCCCGTCGGGTCGCCGCGGCGGACCGGCAGGTCAAAAATATCCTCGGCGACTTCTTCCAGCCCTTCCAGGAGCGCCGTGCCGCCGGTCAGGACCATCCCGGAATTGAGGGATTTTTCGTAACCCATGCGCTTGATGTCGTTATCGACCAGGCGGAAGATTTCCTCGGCCCGGGGCTGGATGATGTCTGCCAGGAGCTGCCGGGAAAGGACGCGTGGTTTTCGGCCTCGCCCGACCGACGGGACTTCGAGCGTCTCCTGCTCGTCCGTGACGGGCGCCGAGACGCATCCGAATTTTTTCTTGATTTTTTCCGCATCGGGAATGGGCGTCCGCAGCCCGACGGCGATGTCGTTGGTGAAGTTATCGCCGCCGAGAGGAATGATCGATGTGTACCACAGGCTGCCCCGCTCGAAGATGGCCACCTCGGTCGTGCCGGCGCCGATGTCGATCAGGCCCACGCCCAGTTCTTTTTCATCATGGGTCAGGACCGAGGTGCTCGTGGCGATCTGGTTCAGCACGATCTGTTCGATGTTGATACCCGAGCGCTCGACGCAGGTCCTTAAGTTCTGGACCAAGGTGATGGCGCCGGTGACGATGTGGACGTTGACCTCGAGCTTGATGCCGCTCATGCCCAGCGGGTCCCGGATACCGTCCTGCTCGTCGACGACGAATTCCTGGGGGATGACATGGATGACCTCCCGGTCCGGGGGGATGGCCACCGCCTTGGATTGTTCGATGACCCGTCGGATGTCGTCTCGGCTGATTTCCCTGTTTTTGCCGGAGACGGCGATCACGCCGCGGCTGTTGAAGCTCTTGATATGGGCTCCGGAAATGCCGACAAAGGCCGAGCCGATCTCCACGCCGGCCATGAGCTCGGCCTCTTCCTGCGCCTTCTTGATGGCCGCCGAGGTGATATCCAGGTTGACCACGACGCCCTTTCGCAAGCCTTTGGAATCCGCCGTGCCGATGCCGATGACCTCCAACTTGCGCTCATCCGTGATTTCGCCGATGATGGCCGTGACTTTTTTTGTCCCGATGTCCAGCCCGACGATGTATCCGTTTTTAGGCATTATGGGGCCTCCTTCTTGGGATTGGGAAGCGCTCCCGCCTCCGGCTGAGCCTTCAAGGGCTTGAAATAAACGCGGTCCGGAAAGCGGAGGTCGATGTACTCGAGGACGCCGTATTCGCTTTCCAAGTGAGCGATATTTTTTTTGTAGTCGTCCAGATTCCGGGCAAAGTCGGCGGCCCCCAGCTTGATCTTTGTCGGGCGCCCCCGGAACTGCAGGATCACGTTTTCCGCGTCCGAGAGGTCCAGGCTTTCCACGGAGCTTTTTTCTTCGTCCGGAAGAGCCTTCAGACATTCCCAAGCCAATCTGAGTTTCTCAGGGGCGTCCTGGATAAAATTGCGCTCATCGAAAAGAAGGGGCAGGCCGGGATGCGCAGAGGGGTCCGCCGGTTCGAGGACTACGCCTTCTCCGTCGATGAGGTAAGTGGTTTCTTTTTTCATCAGAGCGGCCGGCGTGCGGGCCGTCACGTCGATGCTCAGTGCGGACGGAAAGATCTTCCGGACCTGGACGTTTTTGACCCAGGCGTAAGCCGCCAGATTCTTCTGGACCCGGGAGATATCCAAGAGGAGGATGTTGCCCCAAGTCAGGCCTTGGGTCATGCCCCGGATGTGGTTCCTGACCGTCTCGTTCGGGGAGGCGACTTCGACCTCCCGGACATTCAGATTGTCCCGGGTGATCAGAAAGAGATAGAGCTTATAAACAGCAAAAAACAGGAGCGCCACGCAGCCGATCGAGACCAGGATGTGCTTGACCTTGAGGGCGACCCTTCTTTTCTGCTTTTTGATCTGGACGTTCCTCTCGCCCCGCTGGAACTGCATCGGGTGGACGTAGAGGAAATCGGTCCGGCTCATCCTTTGGCCTCCAGCCTTTTGATCAGGTCCGGAATGATCTTATAAATATTGCCCGCGCCGAGGACGATGATGATGTCTCCCGGCCGGGCGAGCTTTCGGAGCCGCGCTGGAATGTCTTTCATGTCCGGCTCGAAATAAACATTTTTGTGGCCGAACTGTTTGACCTCTTCATAGAGAGCTTGGCCCGTGACATGAGGGATGGGTTCCTCGCCCGCGGGATAGATCTCGGATATGATCAGGAGGTCGGCCTGGTTGAAGGAGGTGGCGAATTCATCCATGAGGTGGGAAAGGCGCGTATAGCGGTGCGGCTGGAAGACAGCGACGACGCGGCGCGGCCAGCCGCGTTTGGCCGCATCGAGCGTGGCTTTGATCTCCGTAGGATGATGGGCATAATCTTCGATAATCATGATGTCCCGGACCTCTTTTTTGAGCTCGAAGCGGCGGCCCGTCCCGGAGTAGCTCTGCAGAGCGTCCAGGATGAGCGGCGGCGCGATATCCAGGTCCAGCCCGACGGCGACCGAGGCCATGGCGTTGAGGATGCTGTGCTTTCCCGGGACATTCAGCTTGAGGGCTCCCATTTTCCGGCCCTTGCGATAGAGGGTGGATGTGCTTGAAAATTGTTCGAACCGGAAGTCCCGGGCAAAAATGTCGGACTGGGCCGAGAAACCGTAGGTGATGATCCGGCGCTCGAGCTGGGGGATGATGCTCTGCAGGTTGGGGTCGTCGAGGCAGAGGATGATCGGGCAGTAGAAGGGGACCTTGTTGGCAAAGTTGACGAACGTTCGTTTGATCTCCTCGACGTTTTGATACTGGTCGAGGTGTTCCGCATCGATATTGGTCAGGACGGCGATAAACGGTGATAAAAAGAGGAAGGAGCGGTCGCTTTCATCGGCTTCGGCGACAAAGAAATCGCCCTCGCCGAGCTTGGCATTGGCGCCGATCGTGTTCAGGCGTCCTCCGACGATGATGGTCGGGTCGAAGCCGGCCCGGTCCAGGATCGTGGCGATCATGGATGTCGTCGTCGTTTTGCCGTGCGAGCCCGCGACGGCGATTCCGTATTTCATCCGCATCAGCTCGGCCAGCATTTCGGCGCGGGGGATGACGGGGATCTTTTGGTGCCTGGCCACTCGCACTTCGATATTGTCCTCATGGATGGCCGAGGACATGACCACGACATCCGCGCCTTTGACATTTTCGGCTCTGTGGCCGATGGAGATTTGCGCCTTAAGCCGGGCCAGGCGGCGTGTCGCATCATTGGCCTGGATATCCGAGCCCGTGACCTTGTAGCCGAGGTTGAGGAGCACCTCGGCAATGCCGTTCATGCCGGTGCCGCCGATGCCGATCATGTGGATATGCTTGAGCTTGCGGTACGTTTTTTTAACCACGCCTGTCCTCCTAGCTTCGGGCCTCCATCAGCTCAAAACATAGGCCGGCGATCCGGTCGGCCGCCCGGTCCCGTTTCAAGCGGGCCAGGTTCTTTTCCATCGCGGAAATTTTTTCCGGGTGTTCCAAAAAGTCCAAGATTTTCTCGGCCAGTCCCTGAGGCGTAAACTCGGCCTCGAGGATGACTTCGGCCCCTTCCACCCTTTTCAGTTCGCCGGCGTTTGAAGCTTGGTGATTTTCAGAAGCCTGGGCGAACGGAATGAGCAGCGCGGCTTTTCGGGCCGCGACGAGTTCGGCGCACGTCGTCGCGCCGGCACGGCTGATGATCAGGTCGGCCTTCGCGAAATAGCCGGGCATGTCATGAAAGTACGGAGCGACAACAGCCTCCCCGAATCCATTTTGGGCATAACTCCGTTTGACCCATTCAGAATCGACCAGGCCGGTTTGGTGGAAGATGACCAGCCGGTTTTTCACTTTCTCCAGCAAAGGCAGGGTCGCCGCCAGTGCCCGATTCAAGAAATGCGAGCCTTGGCTTCCGCCGAAGATGAGCAGCGTCAGCCGGGCTGTCCGCTCTTTGCGGGGGAGGCGGCAAAACTCCTCCCGGACCGGGTTCCCCAGGAAAACGCCCTTTCCTTTAAAATAGTCCAGCGACGCTTCGAAGGCCACGACGGCCTTTCGGACCCGGGGAATGAGAAGCCGGTTGGTGAAGCCCGGCCGCAGGTTCTGTTCCAGGATGAGCGTCGGGATCTTCATGAGGGACGCCAGAAGGACGATAGGGCCGGAGCTGAAGCCGCCGACGCCTACGACAAGATCGGGCTTGATCCGGAGCAGAAGGGACAGGGACTTGAGAAACGAGCCGGGAAGCATGACAATCGTCTTCAAGCTTCGCAGGCCCCTGCCTTTCAGGCCTTCGATCTTCATCGGGACGAATTTGACTTTATGATGGGCCATGATGTTTTTCTCGGCTTCGCGGCTGCTTCCCACGTACGTCAGTTCGAGGCGCGGCTCTTGTTCCTGGAGCTTCCGGCCCAGGACCAGGGCAGGATAGAGGTGGCCTCCCGTGCCGCCTCCGCTGATGATCACGCGTTTCTCCTTCATGGGTGGCCCCGGCGGTCTCCTTTTCTCTGGGAAATATGGAGAAGAATGGCGATGGCAAAAAGATTCGTGACAAGCGAGGACCGTCCGTAGCTGAGCAGCGGCAGAGGGACCCCCTTGGCCGGGCCCAAGCCGAGGACCACGGTGATGTTGAGCAGGGCCTGGCCGACGATCATCAGGGTCAGGCCGGCCGCCGCGATCTGACTGAAGAGGTTCGGCGATTTCATGGCGATGGCGATCCCCCTCCATAGGAAAACGACAAAAAGGGCCAGGGTGGCCAGCGTTCCGAGCAACCCCAGCTCCTCCCCGATGATCGAGAAAAGGAAGTCCGTGTGAGCGCAGGGCAGGAAATACATTTTCTGGGTGCTGAAGCCGAAGCTCACGCCCAGCAGGCCTCCCGATCCGACGGCCAGCTTGGACTGGGCCACCTGGAAATTCGTGCTCAACAGATTTTTATCCGGGGCCAGGAAGGCCAGGAACCTGTCGACGCGATATCGGGCATGGAAGAGATAGAAAGCGAAGACGGGAAGCGAGGCCAGGCCGAGATAGGCGAAGTATTCGAGCTTCACGCCGCCGATATAGAGAAGCAGAGCGGAGATCCCGAAGATAAGCAAGGCGGTCCCGAAATCCGGCTCCTTCAGGATGAGCAGGACAAACAGAAACAGGACGCCCAACGGGACAAGAAGAACTGGAAGCTCATCCAGCTTGTCCTTTTTCTTGTCCAGGTAAAGCGCCAGAAAAAGGATAAGGCTGATCTTGGCCAGCTCCGATGGCTGGAAGCGAATCCCGAACAGAATGACCCAACGGTTGGTCTTGGCTACGGCCGGCATCCCGAAACAAAGGACGAGAAGGGCCAGAGCCACCGCCAGCAGGACGTAAATAAAGTAAGGATGCTGGTAAAAAGGCTTGCGGACCGACATCATGATGAAGATGAAGACAAGACCGGTCCCGGCGCCGATCACCTGCTGGACCAAGAAATAGAACGGCTGGTGATATTTCTCCGCGGCGACGACCCCCGATGCGCTGAAGACCATGACCAGGCCGAGAGTGATCAAGGCGAGCGTGGTCAGGAACAGCCCTTTGTCGAAACTGTACGGCCTGAAGATCTCCATCTTCTCTTATCCCTGTCCTTGTCCGGAGGATTCCGCCAGCCTGCGGACTTCACGCTTAAAGACCTCTCCCCGTTCTTCGAAGTTGTTGAACATGTCCCAGCTCGTGCAGGCCGGAGCGAGGAGGACGATCTCGCCGGGTGCGGCCGAGGAAAAGCCGAGCCCGACCGCATCTCCGATCGATTGGGCCTCAGCCATGGGAACGGTTCCCAGCAGGGCTTTCCGAATTTTTTCCCGGGCCTCGCCGACCAGGATGACTTTTTTCACTTTGGCTTTGACCGGCTTGCGGAGCAGGCGGAAATCGGCCCCTTTATCCCGGCCGCCCAAGATCAGGATCATCTTCCGGTCGAAGCTGTCGAGAGCTTTGAGCGTGGCGTCCACGGTCGTGGCTTTTGAATCGTTGACGAAATCCACGCCGCCAAAAGTCAGGACTTTTTCCAGGCGGTGTTCGAGGCCTGGAAAGCTCCTAATGGAATCGCGCATCGATGGCGGCGGAATCCGGAAGAGGTGCGCCGCAACGGCGGCGGCCATCACGTTGTCCTGGTTGTGCGCGCCGGGCAGGGCGATGTCGGAGACGGGCATCAATTTTTCTTCGGCTTCGTCGCGGAGGACGATCCAGCCGTCCTGAAGGAACGCGCCGCGTCTGACTTTTCTCTTCCGGCTGAATCCGCAAACCCTGAACTTTCCTTCATCTTTCAAGTCCCAGACGGCCGCGTCGTCTCGGTTGAGAATGGCCGTGTCTCCTTTTCCCTGGGCCGTGACGAGTCTTTTTTTCGTCTGGTAATAGCTCTCAAAGGTGTGGTGCCAATCCAGATGATTCTGGGAAATATTGAGAAAAACGGACACGGGGACCCTCAACGTCTCTGTATATTCAAGCTGAAAGCTCGAGATTTCCGTGATATAGATATGCTCCTGGCGGTCGGTATCGACAAAAGAGATGAGCGGTGTGCCGATGTTTCCCGTAAGAAAAGCCGGAAGCCCCGCTTCTTTTAAAATCTTATGGAGGAGTGTGACGGTGGTCGATTTTCCGTTCGTCCCCGTGACTCCCACGATCCTGCCTTTCAAGAAGCGGAAGGCCAGCTCGATTTCGGAAAGGACGGGGACGCCTTTCTTACGGGCGGCCCCAAGTTCCACGAGCGGCGGCACGCCGGGGCTGGGAACGATGAGCTCGGCTTCCAAAAAGGACGACGGTTGATGCCCGCCGGACTCGACCTCAACCCCCCTCTCCGTCCAAAGACGGACCCGGTCGCCGAGCTCCAGGGCGGTCTTCTTTTCGCTGATTTTGACTTTGGCCGCGCGCTCGAGCAGGAAACGGGCCACAGCCTCTCCCGTTTTTCCCAGGCCCACGACCAAAACTTTTTTATCGCGAAGGTCCATGTTTATCTCAACTTGAGTGTCATCAGAGTGAATAGGGCAAAGATGATTCCCAGGATCCAGAAGCGAACCACGATTTTCTCTTCCGGCCATCCCAGGAGTTCGAAATGATGATGGAGCGGCGCCATCTTAAAGACCCTCTTCCCGCCGCTGAGCTTGAAGTACGAGACCTGGATGAGCACCGAAAGCGCTTCCAGGATGAAGACCCCGGCCACGGTGAAGAGAAGGAATTCCTGTTTGATGAGAAGGGAGATCACGGCCAGGGTCCCGCCGAGTGAAAGGGCGCCCACATCGCCCATGAAGACCTGGGCCGGATGAAAGTTGAACCAGAGGAAGCCCAAGCAGGCTCCCGTCAAAGCTCCGGCGAAAACCGTCAGCTCTGCGGCGGGGGCGACATATCCGACCTTCAGATATTCCGAAAAACGGGAATTGCCGGCGATATAAGTAATGGCTGTCAGGGCGCCGGCACTGATGAGCGTCAAGCCGATGGCCAGCCCGTCCAGGCCGTCGGCCAGGTTGACGGCATTCGATGAGCCGATCAGGATAAAGACAATCCAGGGAAGATAGAACCAGCCCAGATAGGGGAGCCATGTTTTCATGATGGGAAAGAAAAGGTGCAGGTTGAACCTGCCGGAAAATCCCAGAGAAAGCATGGCCAGGGCGATTAATGCCGCCAAGATGAACTGGAGGAGGAACTTGTTTCGGGCGATGAGTCCAAGAGACCGCTTCTTCTTGATCTTGAGATAATCGTCCATGAAGCCGATCCACCCGAAGAAAAACATCGTGGCCATGCCGAGCCAGACATATGTGTTGCCCAGATTCCCCCAGAGCAGCGTCGGGATGAGCGTGGCGCCGATGATGAGAATGCCGCCCATGGAGGGTGTACCCTTTTTTGCATAATGTGATTGAGGCCCTTCGGCCCGGATTTCCTGCTCGATTTGGTTCTTTTTCAGGAGCTTGATCAAGGTCGGGCCGAGCAGAAAGCTCAGAAAGAGAGCCGTGATCCCGGCCAGGGCCGTGCGGACCGTGATATAGCGAAACACATTGAAGAAGAAGAGATATTTTCTCAAGGGCACGAGCAGCCAGTACAACACCTCAGGACTCCTTGAACGTGTTTTTGATGGTATCCACGATGGTCTCCGTTTTCATCCCCCTTGACCCTTTGACCAGGACCAGATCGCCTTCCCGGAGAAGGCCGGGGATATGCGCGGCGGCTTCGTCCGAATTTTGGAACGAAAAGATTCGGTCGGGGGCCATTCCCGCGGATTGGGCGCCGGCGGCCATAGACCGGCTGAGAGGGCCCACTGTGACCAAGAGATTCCAGCCCGATTGGGCAGCCAACCGTCCGGCCTCTTCATGAAAGACCGCCGCGCCATCGCCCAGCTCGAGCATGTCGCCCAGGACCGCGACTTTTCTTATCGCCGGAAGTCGCGAGAAGCTGCGCAGAGCCGCTTCCAAGGCCTTCGGGTTGGAGTTATAGGAATCGTCGATCATCACCACCCGGCGTCCCAGCCTCCACACGGTGCCCCTTTTTATAAACGGCGTCATGGTCTGGATTGGCGTTTCAATTTTTTCTAAGGGCAGGGAAAAGGCGCGGGCGACGCCGAGGGCCGCCAGCAGGTTCATGACATAGGTCTCCGAAAGGAAGGGAAACCGGACCGGCTGCTTTTCGCTTCCGTATTTCAGGTTGAAGACCAGCCCGTCATAGCCCAGGCTCTTGATATTGCGGGCCTGGATTTCGCACCCGTCCGAAAATCCAAAGGTGATTTTTTCTCCTCTCCAGCCTTCGGCGATCTTTTGAACCCAGGGATCATCTCCGTTGAGAACGGCGATCCCGTTTTTGCTCAGGCCGTCCAGGATCTCTTTTTTGGCTAAGGCGATATTCTCCATCGTCTTGAGAAATTCCAGGTGGACGGGATTGATGTTTGTGATGACGGCGATGTCGGGAGGGGCGATGGCGGTCAAGGCCTTGATCTCTCCGGGAGCGTTCATCCCCATCTCCAGCACGGCCGCCTGATAGCGCTTTTCAATGCGCAAAAGGGTTAAGGCCAGGCCGAACTGGTTGTTGAAATTCCCCTCGGATTTCAACACCTCAAAATTCGGGCCCAGCAGCTCGGCCGTGAATTCTTTGGTCGTCGTCTTGCCGATGCTCCCGGTGATTCCCACGACTTTGAGGGGATGTTCGGCCAGGACTTTTTTGGCCAGAATCTGAAGGGCCTTTTGTGTGTCCCGGACCCGGATCAAGGCGAAGCCGGGGTCGGGGACATCGATATCCTGGGAAATCACGGCGCCCTTGGCTCCCCGTTCGGCTGCGGCAGGGATGTAATCGTGTCCGTTGCGCCGGGCGACAAGGGCAAAAAAAAGCTCGCCGGGCTTGGTCAGGCGCGAGTCGATGTTGAACTCGCAGAAGGTGAGGGACGGCGGGCCCTGGACGAGCCTCCCCTCGATCTTTTCGGCCACTTGGTCCGCGCGCAGCTCGACCATGGTCAATCCGATCCCATCTTCTTGAGAATGTCCCGAATGACGGTGCCGTCATGGAAGGGAATGACCTTGTCCTTCAAAATTTGGTAGCTCTCGTGCCCTTTCCCGGCGACCAGGACGGTGTCGCCTTTTTTGGCAAAAGAAAAGGCCTTCTCGATCGCCTCGTACCGGTCGGGCACGACGCTGTATTTTTTTGTTCCCGTCTTGCGGACGCCCTGCTCGATTTCTCGGATGATGGCCAGGGGATCCTCGGAGCGCGGATTGTCGGAGGTCAAGAAGATCCAGTCGGCGTAGAGGCCCGCCACTTCTCCCATGCGTGCCCGTTTCGACCTGTCCCGGTCGCCACCCGCGCCGAAGACGAGCAGGATGCGGTTGGGCTTGAGCTCCCGCACTGTTTCGAGCAGGCCTTTCAAAGCGGCGTCGGTGTGGGCGTAGTCGATATAAATGTTCAGGCCGAGGCTGTTCTCGATTTTCTCAAAGCGGCCGGGGATGCGGTCGAGCGAAGCGATGCCGTCTTTGATGGCCTGGGGCGGGATATTCAAGGCCAGGGCCACGGCAAACGAGGCTAGGATATTGTACAGGTTATGCTTCCCGGAGAGGGGCGAGGCAATGGTCGTCTGACCCCCCGGATATTTCACCAGCGCTTCGAGCCCGACGCCGTTCAGCCTGTACTTTTCGCCGCGGACAAGGGCATGGGGCTCGAGCCCGAAGGTGATCGTGCTCATGGGCAGCTCGCTGATGAGCTTCTTGCCCCAGGGGTCGTCTTCGTTGACGACGGCGGTCCTCTTTTTGGAATTGAGGAAAAACAGTTTTTTCTTGGCGGCGAAATAGTCTTCCATCGTGTGATGGTAGTCGAGGTGCTCGCCGCTGAGGTTTGTGAAAACGGAGACGTCGAAACTGATCCCCCAGACGCGCTTCAGGTCCAGGGCATGCGATGAGACTTCGATCAGGCAGTGGGTCACGCCGCGGTCGAGCATGTCCTTGAGCATTCTTTGCAGGTCCGGCGCTTCCGGCGTCGTCCGCTGGGCTTCAAACGAAAAATTCGGTCCGCGATAGTTGATGGTACCGATGACGCCCGGGGCGAATCCGGCTTTCTGGAGAATGGCCTCGAGGATGAAGGTGATGGTCGTTTTGCCTTTGGTGCCCGTGATGCCGACCAGCTTCATCTGCTGGGAAGGGCGGCCGTAGAAATTCGCCGAGCAGAGCGCCAGCGCTTCCCTGGCATCGAACACTTGGATCCAGCCGGCCGCGACCTTGGCCGGCTTTGGCCTGCCGGAGAGGACGGCGACCGCCCCTTTGCGCAGGGCCTCTTTGACAAACTCGTGGCCGTCTCTTTTTTCGCCTTTTAAAGCGGCAAAGAGGTAGCCGGGCTGGGTTTCCTTGGAGAAGTACGTAATGCCCCGGATCTCTGCCTTCTCCTCTCCTTGGAAAGAGAGGAGAGGAACGTCCCGGATGATGTCTTTCAGCTTCATCGTTCTTTATCTTTCTAGAGTTTGGCCGTCACCGAAGCCTTTTCAAGGCTTTTTTGAGGATAGACATGGCTATAACGGAGCACGCGGCCGGCGATCTTCTTGAAAACGGGCGCGGCGACCCGGCCCCCGTAGTGCTCGCCTTTTTGAGGCTCATCCAGGACGACGATCATGGAGATCATGGGTTTCTCGACAGGGACAAATCCGACGAAAGAGGCGATGTGTTTCGTGGAGGAATAGGCCTTAAGCTCGGGGTCGAATTTTTGCGTCGTTCCTGTTTTCCCGGCGATCGTGTAACCGCTGGTCCATGCCGCCCGGCCGGTTCCTTCAAGGACAACACGCTCCAGGATCCGGATCAACTGCTGGGCCGTTTTTTCGGAAATGACGGGCGCGGAAAGCCTCGGGTCTTGGCGCGGACTCACCGGCACGCCCTGGACGGCTTTTACGATTCTCGGGGGGACGGCCATGCCGCGGTTGGCGATGATATTCATGGCCTGGAGCATCTGGATGGCGGTGACGGAGATCTCATACCCGATCGAGAGTGCCGGCAGCGTGCGCTTGCTCCAGTTCGGAAGGATGCCTGACTCTTCGGCGGGAAGGTCGATCCCGGTTTTTCGGCCGAAGCCGAAAGCCTGAACGGTCCGCAACAGTGCGTCCTGCCCGATGCGCTGCCCGATTTGAATCGTGCCCACGTTGGAGGAATGAATGAGGACTTCGGAAAACGTTAGGAGGCCGAATTTCTGATGGTCATGGATCGGGCTCCCGGCGACCGCAATCGACCCTTCGCTGCAATCGAAGATCTCGTTCAGTGATACGCGGCGGTTCTCTAGGGCCGCCGACGCCGTCACGATTTTGAAGGTCGATCCCGGCTCAAAATTATAGCGGATTGCGCGGTTCATCTCGTCTTGGGGTGAAGGCGGCGGATAGGAATTGGGGTCAAACGAAGGAACGCTGGCCATGGCCAGGATCTCGCCCGTGGCCGGCACAGAGATGATCACGGTGCCCCAGTTGGCACGGTTCTCGAGGACCGCTTTCTCCAGTTCCTTCTGTGCGTAATACTGGATCGTTTCATCGATGGTCAGGGTAATGTCCTTTCCGCTTTCGGGCGCTTTGAGGACCTCGGAGTAATACTCCCTGCGCTTGACATCCCTGAGGATGAGCGATTCTCCTTCTTTCCCCCGGAGCACTTCATCGTACGTCAACTCGATGCCGCTCTGTCCCTTGTCATCGATATCCACGCCGCCCAGGGCATGGGCGGCCAGCGATCCCTGGGTATAGAACCTCTTGGGTTCGTCCAGGAAATCGATTGCGTTCAGCCCCAGGGCTTTGACCCGCTCGGCCTGCGCGGCATCCACTTTTCTTTTGATCCAGACGAACGAGGATTTTTTCTGAAGCCTGGTCTTGATCTTATCGAGGTCTTTCGCGCTCAAGCTCAGGATTCCCTCGAGTTTGCGAATGGTCTCCATCTGCAGGCCGATCGTTTCCTCGGCCGGCGGCGAGTAAAACACGGACGGCACCGGAACGCTCCGGGCCAGTATTTTGCCGTTGCGGTCGTAGATCGTGCCTCGTTTCGGGAGGATCCGGGTGATATCCTGGTTTTGCTTGATCACTTGGGCCTTGAGCCGGGAGTGGCGGAAAACTTGGAGATCGATCAGGCGGATAAAAATCCCAAAAACCCAGACCGCCATCAGAAACCCCAGGATCCGCGTCCTCTTGTGGGTTTTTTTCCGGTACAGGTCAGTCGTGAAATTCATGGCCTTCGTTTAGAAATCCTCGTAGATAACCTGGTCCGCGCGCGGCTCGGCCAGGCCCAGTTCTTCCCTGGCGATTTTTTCGACTCTTTCCAGGGAGAGCAGAGCGGCTTTTCCGGCTTCCAGTTTCTGAACCCCCTCCTGGAGGGTTCTGAGTTCATTTTCGCAACTGCCGATGGCGTATCCGAGACGGGTATTTTCGGTAATGAGCCAGAGATAAAACGTCAAGATCAGGACGATCATGAGGCTGGCCAAGGCGCCTAGAGCGATCTCTTTCTTAGTGCGCTTTTTGTGGACCATAGGGTATCTTTTCCGCCGCCCTCAATTTCGCTGAGCGAGCCCTTGAGTTGCGGCTGGTCTCCTCGGCCGTCGGCGTCACGGGCTTTTTGGTCAGGACCTCGAGGATCCCCTGCCCGTCGTCGGGCCGGGCCAGACGAATGAATGTATGTTTGACGATTCTATCTTCGAGCGAATGAAAAGAAATCCCGACCAGCCTGGCCCTCGGCGGAACGAGATGGGCCATTTGCTCCAGAAATCCTTCCAGGCCCCTGAGCTCCTGGTTCACTTCGATGCGCAGCGCCTGGAAGGCTTTGCTGGCCGGATGGATTTTTCCCGCCTGGGGCCGCCAACGGCAGACGTCTTCCACAATCCGGCGGAGTTGGGTCGTGCTTTCGATTTTTTGGGACCGGCGCCGGGAGGCGATGGCCCTGGCCAACTTATTGGCCTGCTTGAGCTCTCCGTATTCGTGAAAGACCTTGGCCAGCTTCGCCTCGGAATACTTCTCGAGGATCTTGGCGGCGGTCAGTTTGTTTCGAAAATCCATCCGCATGTCCAGAGGACCTTCGAGCGAGTGGCTGAAACCGCGTTCCGGTGAATCGAGCTGAAAAGAAGAGAATCCGAAGTCGATGAGGACGCCCCGGACATCGGAAAAATCCAGACCGAGCTCGGGGATATACCGGAAGTCCGAATGATAGAGCTCAACCCGGCCGGCATAAGGCCGGAGAACCTCTCTGGCCTTGAGAAGGGATTGCTCATCGAGGTCGAAGCCGATGAGCCTGGCCTTGAGGTTCCTTTTGAGGATTTCCGAAGCATGCCCGGCCAGCCCGACCGTGCAGTCGATATAGACTCCCGGTCTTTCGATGTCCAAGTAATGCACGGTCTCTTCGAGCAGGACGGGGAGATGCTTTTTCTCGCTCATTCCGCCTTCCTATCCGACATGAGCTTAGAAATCCGTTTGAAGTCGTCGTAGTTCAGCGGCTTTGTTTCGATTTTTGCCATGAGCCGGTTTTTGTCCCAGACTTCGAGATAGTTGTGCATGGCGACGACCTCGACTTCCTTCTCAAGGCCGGCCTTTTCCCGGAGCTTCGGGCTGATCAAGACGCGGCCTTTCGCGTCGATTTCCCCGGACATTCCTTTGGCATGGGCCTGGCGCCAAAATTCCTGGAAGTCCGGGTCCGGATAGGTCATGGTCCTTTGGGGCGGGTTGGACATTTCCACCCAGACAGGAAGGGGAAAAATCTGGATGAATTCATCCTGGAGAGAAGTGATATAGAGCTCTTTGCCGTATTGCTCTTCGATAGCGGCCCTGAACTTCTCGGGGATCTTGATCCGGCCGCTCTTGTCGAGCCTGGCTTTCTGACTTCCTATTAACAAGTTTCCCATTTCATCCCGTTTCTTCCCGTTTTTGGTTCAAATATACGGGAGAAATATTTAAAAGTCAAGCAAAAAACACAAAAAAAATCGAAGAAATTTTGAGTCCTAAATATGGGGGGAAAGAGACGAAATACTACAATTTATAGCTTGAAAAAGTCGCCCGGGATTTATTGAGGCTCAGATTTTTTATTCGGGGAGGTCTTCAACCCGGCTGTCTAGGAGTTTCTTGGCCGTCTCAAAGTCCTTTTCGGGGACGAAAATTTTTATTTCGCCCAGCCCGTCCGATAGAAAGGGATACATCGAGTGGATGATCTGCCCTCGGGTCAAACATAGTATTCCCTGGCTTTCGAGAAAACTCTTGATGATCTCTGCTTCTGCCGGACCCCAGACGCTGATCAATTCTTTGAGCTTCATGTCCTGGGGGCGGTCTTTATTTTTAGTATCGTTCTCCGTCATGTCCTCGTCTAGGCTCCTTTTCCAGCTGCTCTTCTTCCTTTTTTCGAGCGGAAATAATCCTGCAAAATCCTTTGATGGTCGAACGCCAGGGGAAAACGAACTTCCCTCCTGGTGAATATGCCGATCTCTTTTGCATCGTCTTGGGCTTTTGGTACGCCTTTTGCCCTGGCCACATAAACTGTGGATATCGTGTGCCGGCGGGGATCGCGGTCGGGTGCGGAGTACGTATGGAGCTGATACCGGAGGTCAACTTGAAGAGAGGTCTCCTCCCTTGCTTCCCGGACCGCAGCTTCTTCTAAAGATTCTCCATAGTCCACAAAACCCCCCGGAAGGGCCCAGCCGTGGGGCGGATTTTTTCGCTTGATCAGGACGATGCCCTCTTTTCCTGTCGGCTTTTTCACTTCGATGATGATATCCACCGTGGGGACCGGATTGTGGAGTTTTTTCATGTCTGGGCCTTATGATCCGGGTTCATTTTAGTTTATACCCCGTCGAGAAGCAACCCTCTTGGATGAAAAAACGGATACACCTGTCCTGGATTCAGGACATCTCGGCAGGAGGGGTAACAGGCCAAAAGCTTTGATAAATTTGGCATAAATTTCGCATTTGCATTATAATGAATCCGATGAGAAGGAGAACAGCCATGATGCAAAAGGGTTTAAAAGTCATTGTTTTGGTGGGTCTCTTCTTATCCCTGGCCTCTCAGATTCCAGCCCAAGACAATTATAAAGTCGTAAACGGCCCTGAGGAATTTTACTACGGGCACATCAGTTTCGTGGATACCAAGAACGAGGGGAAGGACCCGATCATCCTGCGAGAAGGGAACCCCGTGCCGGAACCCGCAGTCTTAAACCTCCCTCTGGGGCCCGGCGATACGGTTCAAACATTTGATGCCCGCCGCTGCGAAATCCAGTTCGACAACGGCACCATCATCCGCCTGGATTACAACACGCGTCTGAAAATCGAAACCATTTTGGCCAAGAGCTTGAGCTCCAATAAAAAAATTTCCAACCTCGTCCTCAGGGCGGGCGGAATCTATGTCATGTACAAGCAGTACAATTCAAAAGAGATGTTCCAGATCTTCACGCCGAATGCTTCTGTCAAGTTCGCTCATAACACGGTCGCCATCATGGCGCTGGGCGAAGATTCGAGCTGGGAAATCCAGGTCAAATACGGCAAGGCCTATGTGCTCTACGGACCCGACCTGCAAAACCAGAAGGAGCAGATCGTTGGCAAATATGAGAAGCTGGCGATTTCTCCGGACAACACGTTCGCCTTCCGGCCCTATGTCGAAAACACGGATTATGAAACCTGGAACAAGGCGATCAACGAAGATTTCCAGGCGCTTCACGAGGGGAAAAGCACGCTCCCCAAGCCCATCCAGAAGCTGCCCTGGGCCGTGTATTATTTTGCCCAGAAATATGGAAGTCATTACGGCGAATGGCTTTACGATGAGATGTACGGGTACATATGGCGGCCCTTTACAAATCATCAAATGTATCCCTGGGGCTGGCAGCCTTACATTTTCGGTCATTGGTCCTCGTATGGCGGTCAGATGTATTGGGTTCCGGATGAGCCATGGGGCTGGGTCCCTTATCATCTGGGCGTCTGGCAATGGGACGAGAAAAAAGGCTGGTTCTGGATTCCCGGCTCGGCGTTTGCGCCCGCCTGGGTGGACTGGGCCTTCTTCGGGTACGGAGGAATGTATGCCTGGCGGCCGTGGTCATTTTGGGACTGGATGTCGTTCTATGATTGGGATTATATGTGGGGGATGTTCGGTTATTCACCTTATGATTACGGCTTTGGTTGGTACCCCTATTATTATCAAGGCGGCCCTTCTTGGGGAATCGGAGTGGGGATGCCTTCCCGCAAGATCCTATACACAGTGAGCAGAGACCAGTTGAAGAAGCCGTCCGCGCCTCGGTACTCAATACCCAAGGATATGAAAGGGGTTTACAAGGCACTCCTCGCCGCGCTGAAAAAAGGCGATACAAACGCCTTGAGCTCGCTCCAGGCCCTTGGCAGGTCGGCTGTCGTCGTGAAGAGCAGTGACCTGAAAGACCCCCAACTCCAGGGCAAAGTCGTGCAGCTCGACTCGTTGATGAAAACGCTCGAGGCACTGCCGTCTCAGGCCCCGCAGAAAATGATCCTGAATATCGCTCCCAAGAGCGTATGGGAATCTTCCACGTATACGGCCGCGGCGCAGAGGCAGGATGGGAAATTCATAGAGATCCGGAACGCCGGACCTTCCCCAAACGTCCAGATTGCCGGAGCTGGAGCTGCCCCGTCCAAATCGCCGCAGCGGCCTTTCCCTGGAGTGATCCGATCGTTGGTGCCCGGCCCGACAGCCCTTATAAGAACCCACGATTGGAATCCGGATATGAAAGTCGCCCAAAAGCTCGGCGTGGATATTCGCTATTCAAGCATGACCAATGAGGTTTATTGCCCGCAGCTCCGCATTTCCTCCAACTGGAGAATGTATGAGCCCAGCAGGGGTTCTTCGAGCAGCGGCAGCTTCGGTTCCGGAAGCGCCTCCGGATCCAGCAGCGGATCTTCCGGCTCATCCGGGAGCTCGGCAGGCACGAGCTCTGGAACATCCTCGGGTTCCAGCGGCAGCACGGCCAAGGGCGGCGTCATAAAGAACGAGGACAGTTTCAGTGCCGACAAGCCTTCTTTAACCAGCAGCTATGAACCTCTTCGGAGTTCTGACGGAGGATATATGTCCGGATCTTCCGGATCTTTAGGCTCTGTAGGGCCGGGCGCATCATCCGGGAGTTCGGTGAACACTTCATCTGCAACATCGGGCGGCCCTGGCGGCGGTGCGGCTGTCAAGAAAGAAAACGGAACCATAAAAAACTAATCGTCAGGTTCTCTTATCGACGATACAGAATTGAATAGAAGAACAAGGGGGCATTGAGCAGGACCAGATCTTTCTTGACCTCCCGGCCGAAAGCGTCCTTGAATTCAACCCTGAGCGGCTCGACGGGCGAAAATCTCTGCGACAGCGGGTTGATATAGCTCACTCCCTGTTTGATCCTGTAATCCAGGTGCGGCCCTGTGGATTCTCCCGAGGAACCGACCGTCCCGATGTCCTGCCCTCCGCTCACCCGATCTCCGACCTTGACCAATATCTGCTGCAGGTGAAGATACATGGTTTCGTAGCTGTTTTTGTGGCGGATCCTCAGCATCCGGCCCGAGGCACCGTTCCATCCTGCAAAAGTGACCGTTCCGTCGGCTGTGGCCCGGACGGGATATCCGACCGGCGCCCCATAATCCACGCCGTAATGCGCGCGATAGACCTTGTGGATGGGATGCAGACGGCTGTAGCTGAAACGGGAGGTGATCCGGGCATAGGGGAGGGGCGACTTCATAAACTCCTTGCGGAGCGATTTTCCTCCGGCGTCGAAGTAATCGGCCTTTTTCGTGTCCGGATAGACAAAGCGGAAGGCCTGGAAGGTCTTGTCCTGGCAGATGAACTCGGTGGCTAAGATCTCGCCGTAGCCGGAAAATTTTCCATCCAGGAATTTTTTTTCGAAGGCCATCCGGAACGAATCGCCCTTGCGGAGCTCGGTGTAAAAATCGATGTCCCAGGCGAAGATCTCGGCCATGGATAGGGCGAGCTGGACCTGCTCGTTTCTTTGCTGAACGGCATTGATCGGGTTGTCCTCGATGGTCGCCCCGATCCATGAGATTTTTGTTTCGAAGGAAAATTCCTTGATGGATGCTTGGAAGTAACCCCCTTGTGGAGTGATGACGACGTAGCGGCTATCATCGACATTGTATTCGATGGATTGGACCTTGCCGGCCACATCTGAATACAAGCGCATCTCATGGCCGGCGATGATCTTTTTCATATTCAGGACAGGTTGAATGTCCTCTGTGAGCTGGTGAATGTCCGCCCGCGTGAAATCGTATTTGGAAAGGATGTCCGAAAGGGTCTGGCCCTTTTTGACGATTTCCCGGCTGACTTTGAAGGGCGGAGGTTCGGCTGGAGCGGGAGAGACGCTGACCTGTGAGACAACCGGTTCCGGAGCCTTTTTTTGGAGAAGGAAGTAAACAGAGACGAGGACGAGCGCCAGGAAAAGTCCCGCCGTTATTCCGAGCCGCCGCCTCTTTTTTTTCATCCTAGGGCATCTTGGAAGACTTCCTTTGCGGCGGAGAAGATTTCAGTTCTCGTTTTCTCCGGATTTCCTTGAGCACGGGCTTGTGGAGAACGAGGAAGTAATAGAGGACCAGGCAGGCCATGATAACGGCAAAACGAAGTCCATTTCCCTGGACGAGAGATGCGACGGCGTAAATGACGACCGCGATCAGGAGAATGAGATGGAAAAAAGCGAAAATCGTATCGCCGAGCCCCGATTTTTTTTCGGAAGGGGACAATTTCTCTGCCATGGAAAAAAGAAAAGCTTTCTGCTTATTTGCTCTCGATCCGGCGGATAGAGATTATCGTGATCGGCTGTCGCGGCGCGTCTTCATAACCCTTGACAGTGCCGGTCGGAACCGAAGCGATGGCGTCGACAATCTCCAAGCCCTTGATCACTTTGCCGAAGACCGCATATTTCGATTTGTCCAGGGTAAGATTATCCGCATGGTTGATATAAAACTGACAGGTGGCGCTGTTCAAATCCTCCATGCGGGCCATGGCGATCGTCCCCCGCAGGTTGCTCAAGCCGTTCCCCGATTCGTTCTTGATCGGCGGCCTGGCGGGCTTTTCCGTGTAATCGGCAGTCAACCCGCCTCCCTGGATCATAAAACTCTTGATGACACGATGGAAGATCGTCCCGTCGTAGAATTTATCGTTGATATACGACAGAAAATTTTTCACCGTGATGGGCGCTTTGGCAAGGTCGAGCTCGACGGTGATGTCCCCTTTGCTCGTTTTCATGAGGACGGCGGGATTGCCTTGGGCATCGGCGGAAGACGAAAGAACAGAAAACAGGCCCAGGGCCAACAGGCTGCACAGAAGTTTTTCAAGCATCGTATCCTCCTCCTTCAAGCCTGAGAGCGGCCGGAAGGACTGAAGATAGCAGAATCATCCCTCCAAATCAATGGGCCACGCTCTTCGTTTTATTTGATCGGGCGGGAGGTCCACTTCTTGTAGAGGCTCTCCCACCAGTTCACCATATCGGTGTGCCTGCCGTTGATGAAAAGATGCTTGACGTCGGATTTTGCGTCCAGCGGGTCGCCCGTCGTGATGAACAGGTCGGCGTCCTTTCCAATTTCGATCGTTCCCATGCGCGATTCCACGCCGAAGATTCTTGCCGGATTGATCGTCAAAGCCTTGATGGCCTCGTTTCGGTCCAGCCCGAAGGCCACGGCCTTGGCCGCATGATAAGTCAGATCTTTCCCGAGCGCCGGGTCCTCTCCGGACGAGAAGCAAATCGTCACTCCGGCCTTGGCCAGCTCGACCACGTTGCGATAGGGGGCGTCATAGCCGTCCTCGGGCTCTGATGGCCCCACATACAGGCTGTCGATGATGACCGGGATTCCGGCGGCTTTGATCTTATCGGCAACCTTGAACCCCTGGGCACATCCCCGGAAGATGGCCTTGAGCTTCTGTTCCTGGACGAACCTGATGGCGAGTTCGATGTCCTTGGCCTTTTCCACGGAAATAATGACGGGAAGCGTCCCGTCCAGGACCGGTGCCAGTGCTTCGTACTTGGGGTCCGGCGGAGGCGGCCGCAGCCCAGGGTTTTCGGCGGCCGTTTTTTTCAGCTTGAGATAGCGGCGGGCTTCATTCAAATAATCCTTGATTTTCTCCACTAGTTGGGAGGTGACGTCAACCTTCGTTTCCTGCTGGGCGCTGACCCCTTCCGCGGGCGGACGCGGAGTGATCGGAAAATTGATCATCGATGTCGCCACTTCCTTGACTTGCATCTCCGGGAATGTCCAGCCGTCCATCTTGACCAAGGCCGTCAGTCCCGGGAATGTGCCGCCCTGCGGCGCGACGAGCGCCGCAGTGGTCCCGTTGATTCGCGACGTGCCGAAATGGACCGAGTGGGGGTTGATCGCCCAGGCCGTCCGCACCTCCGGGTTTTCCTTGCCCATCTCCCGGACATCGACCGTGCCGGCGACGGCGCCGATCTCGGCAAGGCCGAAATGGGAAAAGCCGTCGATAAAGCCCGGATACACGTAGAGCCCGGTGGCATCGATGACAAGGGCGCCGTCCGCAGCCGGGACATCTTTGCCCATGGCGGCGATCTTCCCGTTTTCTACGAGGAGGCTGCCGCATTCAAGGATAGGTCCGCTCACGGGAATGATCGTTCCGCTCTTGATGAGAATTTTCGGGCTGGTCTGGGCCGATGCGAAAAGTCCGATGCCGAAGAGTCCTATCAGAAGAATTGTGCATTTCCTCATGGTCATTCCTCCGCTCCGATTTTCTTGTCTTTGGCCTTTTTCGCGTCTTCCTCTTTTTTCTTTTTCTCTGTTTCGGCTTTGATTCGGTCGTCGAGATATTTGGCCCTGTCGAAATAGACTTTGCCGTCCACCAGGGTCATCTCGCAGACCGTATAGGGGTCCAGCGGGTGGCGGCTGAACACGGCCAGGTCCGCATCCTTTCCTGTCTCGATCGTCCCCGTGTATTTTTCGATGCCCAAGATGATCGCCGGATTGATGGTCAGCGTTTTCAAGGCTTCGAGCTCCGTCAGCCCGCCGAAGCGCACCGTCTTCGCGGCGTCATTGAACAGGCGCCTCATCCGCTCCGCGTCGTCCGAATTGATCGCCACGAGGACTCCGCGCTTGGCCATTAGCGCGGCGGAATGGGGCAGGGTCCCGAACGCTTCCCATTTGTAGGCCCAGGAATCGGCGAAGGTCGAGACGGCCACCCCATATTGCACCAGCTCGTCGGCAATGCGGTAGCCTTCCAGGCCGTGCTCGAAGCAGACCAGCTTCACGCCGTATTCCTTGCACAGGCGCATGATGGAGAGCATTTCTTCGGACTGGTAGGCGTGGCAGCGCACCCAGTCTTTGCTTCTCAGGATGTCCGCGACGGCCTCCAACCGATAATCCTTTTTGGGCGGGAGCGGAAGCGGCTTTTTTCCCTTGCCGGCCCGGCTGTCCTTGAGCTTTCGGTTGTAATCGTCCCACTCGCGCATATATTGCTTGGCGTCCTCGAATTCCTTCCGAATGGCGGCTTCGACACCCATCCGCGTCTTTGGATAGCGGGCGCGGCCCGGTCCCGTCATGTTGGACTGCTTGGGATTTTCCCCGAGGGCCCATTTGCTCGTCGTCGGGGCCCCCTCAAAGATCAGGTCCTTGGCGCTTCCGCCCCAGCGCAATTTAAGGACGATGCCTCGGCCGCCGATCGGATTGGCCGAGCCGTGCATCGTATGGATCGAGGTCACACCGCCGGTCAGAGCATAGAAAATATTGATGTCCTCGGGATTGAGGACGTCTTTGACATCGACCTCGGCGGTGATGAGGTCTCCCATTTCGTTGACGTTGCCCTCGATGGCGATATGGGAGTGCGAATCGATAATCCCCGGCATGACCCATTTTCCCTTGAGGTCGATGACATCGGTCGCGGGACCAGGGGCGATATTTTTACCGACCCTGGCGATTGTTTTTCCTTCGATCAGGATGTCTCCACCTGCGATCGTACCGCCGCTAATGGTGAGGACGTTTCCATTTTTCAGAAGCAGGCCCTTCGCCGTCGGCCGGGCCGGTGAGAGAGCGGCCGGAGCGATGAGCAGAGCAGCCAATAGGATGGTCATTCTTGATTTCATGGTTGTTCTCCTTGCTCCTTAAGGAATCCTTTTTCCCGTGAATTCTGCAGAGCCTTGGGTTCCTTGCACGACGGAGCCTCGCATGGTGTCGCCCTCGACAGTCGCGGAAAAGTAGAGGTCCAGCTGCTGCCCGCCGACGGTAATGTTCATTTCGAAATAAACCTCCTTCCCGGAGACCGTGCCGCCGGTAAAATCGAAGGCGCCAAAGGGCGTCGTCATTTTGCCGGAAAGCGCCCCTTCTTCCTGCATGAACTCCACGGTCAGCTTCAGGCCGCCTTCCACAGAGAGCTCCCATTTCCCGGAGACATTGACGGCCGGCTTTTCGCCTTCCTTGGCCTTGGCTTCTTTGAGCTCGAACTTCTGGCCGTCGGCGAAGACGTATCTGGTTTTTGCGTCTTTGGTCAATGGGTCGCCCGTGGCCAGGACCAGATTGGCGATTTTTCCGGGCTCGATGGTCCCCAGGGCCTTGTCCAGCCCGAAGAAAAGTGCCGGGGCTCCGGTCAAGGCGTCCAGGGCTTTTTCACGCGGAAGCCCGGCCTCGACCGCTTTTTGAATGCCTTCGATGAAGCTCTTCGGATCGTCCGTGCCGAGCGATGAAAAAGCGAAGGGAATTCCAGCTTCTGCCAGCCTAGCCGGGTTCTTTGGATAGATGTCTTTCTCGGCCTTTTCGCGTTGCTCTTTGCCGAGCTGAGAATAAAGGCTCGTCCCGGGGGCTTTGAAAGCGACCGTACACAGCACCTTGGCTTTTGATTTTTTTAGCTCCGGAATGACCAGCGATGCTTCGCTCCCCAGGTCGGCGATGAAAAAGTCGATCTTCCAATCGTCCGCGAGAGAGAGGGCGCGGCGGATATCGTGCTGGTTCCGACAGAGGAAGATGAAGGATTTCTTGGAGGCCGCATAACCGGCCAGGATCTCCTGCTGGCCGTTGTAATCCGGGCGTTCGCTCCCCCTCATCTCCTTTTGCCAGCGCGATTTTGCCAGGGCATGATAAGAGGCATCGCTGAACGCTTGACGGAGATAGGCGACAACGCCCATCAGGGAATTTGGATAGACGAGAAAGCCGGCCGGTGAAAACCCGATGCCGAATGCGTTTTCTTTCAAGAGAAGGGCCTTGTTTTTATCGGGAGCGCCGAGCGAGAAGAAGGAGGCCTGTCCCGTCAACACTCCCTTGTCGGGCAAGACCTCGGCGGCCGTGATGCCGTGCGTGTGATATTTTTCAATGGCAGCTTTTCCCAGATTGACAAGGTCAAAGGCCTTCAGCTCGGGGGTGATGCCTTTGTCCTTGTCCGTGAAGTCGCCGGAATAAATCTTGGCCGCGTCGAATTTCTCCTCCGGCCATTTAAGGAGCGACTGGCCAAGGGCGTCGGTGAAGCCCGGCCAGGCCGTCAGCTTCGCGCCGTCGATGACCTCGGCATCGGGAGGGATAGGGATGTTCGGCCCGACGGCTTCGATCAGGCCGTTGCGGATGATGATGCTGCCTTTTTCGACCGCCGGACCCGATAAGGACAGAATCCGACAATCTTTCACGGCCCAGACCCGGTGCAGGCTTTCTTGCGGTGACAGCTGGGCCTGGAGAGAGATTAAAAGAAAAAGGCAGACACCAGGGACAGTTTGCTTAAGAATTTTTCTGGGCATGGGACCTCCTTTTGATAGTCCATTTATATTTTATTCTTACGAAAAAAGGAAGCCGAAAGTTCTCCCGGTTAGGACGACCGAGCGTCCCTGAGGTTGTCAATCACGGGGAATTGTGCTTTCATAGTGGGGGAGCGACTCATGAAGAAAATGCGCAGCTTGTGTGTTGTGGCCGGGTTTCTCTATTTATTCGTCCCAAACAGTCCCGCTTTTGAGGTCAAGGGAAAGATCGAGCTCGGCTTTCATTATTCCTCTTGGAGCATCAACCTGGTGAAAGGCCTCCTGGAATCGGCCCTGAGCGATGCCTTGAAGAATCAGATGTTGAACCCGGCCAGGCAGGAAAATCCCGGCTTGGTGGAAAATTCGGATTCGACATCATTGGCCCTGGATTCGAGCGGCAGCAATTTCGGCTTTGAAATCCGCTGGTATCCGGCCGGCGAAAAGGGGTCGTTCAGCTTGGGCCTCTCTTTGGAAAGGACCTCCATGAGGGTCAAAGTCAGCCAAGCCAAGGCAGACGTTTCCTTGGATATTCCGGAGGGGGGAATCACGAAACCGGCCTCTTTCAGCGGACAGGGCACGGGCGATTTTCGACTGGCGCCCTGGTCTTTTCATGTGAATTTCCGTTGGGAGATCAAGCCTGAATGGGATGTTCATCCTTATATCGCCATGGGCGTCGGTTACGGCTCGGGCCGTTATCTCGATCAAGGGACGCTCAATTACGACGTCCAGGGCGATTTGCTCAAGGCCGGCGAGGGTCCAGTGCATTTCGAGGAATCCGGGACCAAAACCCTGAAGGCCGTGAAAGACAAAATGGGCGAAGATGCCGAAAGCGAAGGGAAGGTACTCAGCATTCCATTTTGGTTCGTTCCGTTTTTCCAGCTCAGCGTCGGCGTCAAGGGAAGGGTTGCCGACAATCTCTACCTGATCGGAGAAGCCGCATTCTGGGATGGGTTTATCTTGAGGGGCGGCATCGCCTATCGATTTTAAAATAGGAGATGAGGATGAAAAATAGAAGGCTCTTTTCGCTAATCATTCTTTTTTGTTTCCTGAGTGTATCGGCTCTCTATGCCCAGCCCCAGGGAAGGCGGCCCGAGCTTTCGGATGAGCAGAAAATCCTGAACGTGATGCATTCCATCTCGAGCCATACGCTTCTCGATTATGTCAAAGAGATGGTCTCGGAAAAATACGGGGGACGGCTCACCGGCACCCCCGAATACAATGCCTGCGCGAATTGGGTGATATCGCTTTTGAAAAAATGGGGGGTCGCCCCGGCCGGCGACAAGGGCACATATCTTCAAGCTTTTCCCAACCCATACACGCTCGTTTTCAAGGGAGGGGAGTTGACTCTCAATATGCCCGTCAAAGGCGGGGTCATCAAAAAGTTTTATAAATACGAAGACGAGTTTATTCCGGGCGGGACCTCGGGGTCGGGCGAGGTCAAGGCCGAAGTGATTTATGTCGGGTACGGGATCACGGCAGCGGAGCTTGGCTACGATGATTACGCGGGTGTCGACGTCAAGGGAAAGATCCTCCTCATGGACCGGGAAGTGCCCGTTTCCCCCGACCGGAATCCCGACGTCTTCAAAAAATGGCGGCCCTATTCGTTCCATCAGTACAAGCTTGAAAATGCCGTGGCCCATGGTGCCAGGGGAATGATCTATAACTACGGTCCCATTGGCAACCCCAACAATTCCTACCGCGAAGGCTTCATCTACAGCCATGTCGGCGACGCCGTCGTCGCCGATGTATTCGCCGGGACCGGAAAGACCTACAAAGAAACCGTGGATAGGATCAGGAAAGAGCTGAAGCCCCAATCATTTGCCACGGGGAAAAATTTCACCATCAAGAATGTCACCGAGCATCATCCCGAGGGCATCGGCTATAATGTCATCGGCATCCTCCCCGGGTCCGACCCGAAGCTCAAAGAAGAAGTGATCATCATCGGCGGCCACTTGGACCATCTGGGCCGCTGCTGGGAGCTGATGCCGGGCGCCAATGATAATGCATCGTCCGTGGCCGTCCTCCTCGGTTTGGCCGAAGCCTTGGCTAAGAGCCCGATCAAGCTGCGGCGGACCATCATGGTTCTTGCCTTTGGGTCCGAGGAGCAGGGGGTCGTCGGGTCCGAATATTACTGCGAACATCCGGTCTTTCCGCTCGATCAAACGATCGGCTTCGTCAACCTGGAGAGCATCGGCAGCGGGGATCGGCTGAGCGCGACGGTGGGCCGGGGCAATTCTGCGTTCGTGGAATTTTTGACCAAGGCCAATCAAAAGTACATCCACCGCGTTCTCGATTCGAACTCTTCCTCTTACCCGGCCCGGCCGCGACAGGATGCCGCCCGTTTTTATTGGAAGGGCATACCAACCGTCAACTTGGGGGCTTCCGGCTTTCGCGCGCCCTATCCCACCTATCATGTCACAAAGGATAACCTGGCCATCATCACGCCCGAGATCCTCGAAGATGCGGCCCAGCTTCTGTTCATGGCCGTGCTCGATCTGGCCAACCAGGATTCGCTGAACTTCCGGAAATAAGCCGCAAACGCTGCTCCGATGAGATTCCATGCCCCGGCCAAGATCATTTTTGAGTCAGGGGCGATTTCCCAGCTCAAAGATGTTGTCGAGCGAGAAATTCGGGCCGCAAGCCCTTTGCTTGTCACAGATAAAGGAATCGTCCGGGCCGGCCTCGCCGGCAAGGCGCTGGCCCAGCTTCCGGATATTCCTGTTTTTGACGAGGTCGAACAAAATCCGGGGAGTCAAACCGTTAATCGGGCAGGGGAGTTTGCGCGAGAGCGAAGACCCGACCTGATCATCGGGCTGGGCGGCGGGAGCGCGTTGGATGCGGCCAAAGCCGTTGCCCTCTTGGCCACAAATCCGGGAAAAATCGAGGATTATGAAGGCCGGGCCAAATATAAAACCGCTCCGCTTCCTGTTCTGGCCATTCCGACTACCTGCGGCACGGGCAGCGAGGTGACCTGGGTGGCCGTCATTACCCATACAGAACGGAAATTCAAGATGAGCATTAAAGGGCCGCTGATGTTTCCGGCCGTCGCGCTCGTTGACCCGGATTTGCTGACCACCCTGCCCCGTTCTCTCGTTGCCTCGACCGCTCTCGATGCCTTGACGCATGGCGTCGAGGCGTACACCGCGAAGCCGGCCACGTTCGTCACGGATCTTTGCGCACGGGAAGCGCTCAAGCAAGTTTTTCGGCATATCGAAAACGCTTACAGGGACATCGAGCGAAATCCAGCGGCCCGAGAAGGGATGATGATGAGCAGCCTGCTGGCCGGGCTGGCCTTCGGCAATTCTGATGTCGGCGCGGTTCACTGCATCGCCGAATCGATCGGCGCGCTCTATGATATTCCCCACGGAGTCGCCAATGCGATCTTCCTGCCGCATGTGATGGAGTTCAACCTGCCGGTTTCCGTAAAACGGTATGCAGACATCGCTCGGCTGGCCGGGATCGAGGAACCGGACGATCTCTCGGCCTCGCGGGGGCTCATTCAGAAGATCAAGGCATTAGCCCGATCCATGAGTATTCCCTCTTTTAAGGGGCTGGGCATCAAGGACGACCGGCTGGCCGAAATCGCCGGGAAGTCCTATCAGAACAATTCCAACCCCTCCAATCCGCGCACCGTCGGCGCCGATGATTATCTCGAGATTTTGAAAAAGGCGTTTTATGAATAGCGCTCAGATGTGAAGCTCGATGATGTCCTCGTCCTCGAGCGGCTGGTCGCGATGGACCATCTGGCCGGTGAACTGGCCTTCGCGCCAGAGGCGGGCGTAGGCGAGTTTCTCCGCGAAATCTTTGTGGACGGCCCGGGCGATATCGATGACCCGGCTGCCCCTTTTCAGAACAAACGGCTCATCATGGTCGGGCTTTCTTCCGGGCGCCTTGCTGTAAACGCGGATGATATGGAGAAGCGCGAAAATCTGTTTTTTGAGCTCTTCCAAGCCTTCCCCCTGGGCCGCCGAGACGGGGATGACTGCCAGCTGGTTTTCGAAAAAGAATTTTAAGGCTTCTAAATTCTCGCCGCGGGAATCCAAATCTTTTTTATTGGCGATAAGAAGCGCTCTTTTCCGGAACATGGGCAGGGGAGATTCGTCCGGCGGGACATCATCGTCTCTGAGAAATTCGATCCTTTTTTCTTTCAATTTGGCGAAAAGCGCTTCAAGAAGGCCCGGCGAATCGGTGCTCGAGACATCCACGACGACGAGCACGGCATCGGCGACTTTGATCAGCTCGAGCTGCCAGCTTTCCATGATCTCCGGCGTGAGCGGCGGCAGGTCGACGAGCTGGATCTGGATGTTTTGGTACTTCAGCATGTAGGGGGCCGGAATCCGCGTTGTGAACGGGTAATCGCCGACCTCGGGCTCCGCGCCCGTCAAAAATTTGATGAGCATCGATTTGCCGGAGTTCGGCGGCCCGATGATGATGACCTGGCCGGCGCCCTGCTTGTCGACGATATAGCTTAGCCCGTGCTTGACAGAGGGTTTTTTCTGCTGCTCGTCCCTGGCTTTGGCGATCTTGGTCTTGATCTGGGCCTGAAGTTTTTCGGTGCCCTTGTGCTTGGGGATGACGGCCAGCATTTCCTCCAGGACCTCGATTTTTTCCTGGGGGGTTTTGGCCGTCTTCAGCTTCTTTTCGGCTTCCAGGTATTGGGGGGTTAGATTGGCCGGCATGGAATCTTCTTTCCGCGAAAATTATACTGGAAATGAAGCGGTCTTTCAAAATTTTAGAGCACAAGACGGGTCCTGTCGGACACTCTTGGAGGGAAACCCTTATGAGGGTTTCCCTCCAACGATCGCTTCGCTCTCTGCCTCCTTTCCATGGAGCATTCGGCGATGACCTCATCCTAGGATTTCGATGATTCGAAGATTAAGTGGGCGGGGCAGCGTCCGTGCCACCCGCCTTGTTGACTGCGAGCATCTTTATGGGCTATTATTAAAATAAAGATGTTAGAAAACGTATTAAGATTCGACTTTCTGAAGATCCCCGGCCGCCATTCCTATGTCCTTTTCCCCTTGCTGTTTTTCCTGGCCCTTCTTTTCCCCCCGCTGCTCCTATTTATTCTGGTCTTCGTCTTTTGTTCTCTTGTATTTTTCTCCAAGGCCGTTTTTCCGGCCCTGACATCGGCCCCGTCGGGTTTTAACTGCCGGCCCTTTCCGAGAAGCCCTCCTTTTTAACCCAATCTGGCTGAACTTCTCCAGTGTTCCCTTATTTAAGAAGGAGGCTGTTCATGCACAGCAAAGATAAAAGCAAATCGAATACGTACCGGAAGTCTGTTCATCCGATTTTGAAATTAAAAGCCTTGGCCAACACCGCGCTTGGAATTTCCGTAGAGACCGATCTCAGCGTATATCGGGATATCGTCCGGGACATCAAGGCATGCGACCTTGAACATATTCCGGACAGCGGGCTGCGCGATTTATCCGTCGGCCTCGCAGGCAAGGCTCGGTCGGGTGTCCCGCTCGAAAATTTTCTGGTCAAAGCGTTCGCCCTGGTCCGCCAGGCTTCCCGCCGGGCCATCGGCCTCAGTCCTTTTGATGTCCAGATGATCGCCGGGCTGGCCATGGCCCAGGGGAAAATCGCCGAGCTGCCGACGGGCGAAGGAAAAACATTGGCCGCAGTCTTCGCGGTCTATGCCCATGCCTTGACCGGCCGCGGCGTTCATGTCTTGACCTTCAACGATTACCTGGCCCGCAGGGATGCCGCCTGGATGGGTCCCGCCTATAAACTCCTGGGGCTCAGCGTCGGCTGTGTTCAAGAGGGCATGAGCCCTGCGGAGAAAAGACGGGCCTATGGCCGCGACATAGCCTATGCCACGGCGAAAGAGGCCGGGTTTGATTTTCTCCGCGACCAAATCTGCTTTCAAAAGGAGGAGCGTGTCCACCGGCCTTTTCACATGGCCCTCGTGGATGAAGCGGATTCCATCCTCATCGATGAAGCCCGGATCCCGCTGGTCATTTCCGGTGTCGAGGACAGGGCGGCCTGGGACGCCCGCCGTTTGGCCGCGGTTGTAAAAACCCTGACTCCAGGAAAGGATTTCGAGACAGACAACGAAAACCGGAATGTCTTCCTCACGGATTCCGGGGTGGAACGTGTCGAAGCCGTGCTCGGGCGCGGCAGTCTCTATGACCCCAAAAATCAGCAACTGCTGGAAGCTCTCTATTGCGCCCTCCATGCCCAAGCCCTGCTCTGCCGCGATGTCGATTACATCGTCCGGAATGGAAAGATTGAGATTGTGGATGAATTCACGGGCCGGGTCGTGGACAATCGCCATTGGCCGGACGGGCTTCAGGCGGCCGTGGAGGCCAAGGAGAACCTGGTCCGAAAGTCGGAAGGGCGGATCCTCGGCTCGATCACCCTCCAGCATTTCTTCCGTCTTTATCCCAAGCTCTGCGGAATGACGGCGACGGCGCGGCCGTCCGCCGAAGAGTTGAAGGAGTTCTATAGACTGAATGTCGCGATTATTCCCCCGAACCAGCCGAGCATCCGGATCGATCATCCGGACACGGTCTTCACCCACAAAGAAGCGAAGCGGCAGGCGCTCGTGCGCGAGGTCAGCGGGGTTCATGCCGCCGGACGCCCAATCCTTGTCGGAACGGCAAGTGTTAAGGAATCCGAAGAGCTGGCCTTGGATTTGGAGAAGGCGGGAATCTCTTGCCGCGTCCTCAATGCCAAGAATGACGAGCTGGAGGCGAGCATCATCGCCCAGGCGGGACTGCCGGGGGCCGTCACGATCTCCACCAATATGGCGGGCCGGGGAACGGATATCAAGCTCGGCGGGGCTGATGAAAAGGAGCGCGGCAAGGCGGTCGGCCTGGGCGGGCTGTATGTCATCGGTACCAATCGGCACGAGAGCCTCCGCATTGACCAGCAGTTGCGCGGCCGGGCGGGCCGCCAGGGCGATCCGGGTTCGACGCGCTTTTTCATCAGCCTGGAAGACGATCTTTTCGAGCGCTACGGCCTTGTCAAGATGTTTTTTGAGCGCTATCACCTCAAGCCGTGGCAGGAAGCCCTCGGCCTTGCCTTGATCAACAAGGAGATCGATCACGCCCAGCGCATCATCGAAGGCCAAAATTTCGACATCCGGAAGTCTCTCTGGAAATATTCTTCGCTCGTGGAATTGCAGCGGCAGACAATCCACGCCTGGCGAGAGAACATATTTTTCTCAAGCGATCCGTCTCCCATCCTTTCCCGCATCGCCGCAGAGCTGTATGAGAAGGGGCTGGCTCGCTTCGGCCAGCCGCAGCTGGATAGTCTGGAGAGGCGCGTGGCGCTCTTCAATATCGACCGCTTCTGGTCCGATCACCTGGCCTGGGCCAACGACACGCGGGAGAGCATCCATCTGGTCAGCCTGGGAGGAATGACCCCCATCCATGAGTTCATGAAATCTGTGACAGCGGTCTTCATGGAGATACGGGGCAAGGTCGAGGATGCCGTCGTCGCGGCGCTTGAACCCCTGATCAATAAGGAGGGCCCGATCGATCTAAATGCAGAGGGAATGAAAGGGCCTTCGTCCACCTGGACCTATCTGGTCAATGAGGACCAGTTCGGCTGGGGCATCGAAATGATGAAAGGAAGGAACATCGGCTTTTCCGTCGGCGCGGCCGCTTTTTACGGCCCGCTGTTTATTTCCGCCCTGTTTGTGAACAGGCTTTTCGGGCGAAAAAATAAAAAATAATGGGGTCAAAATTGCTTCAGAGCTGACGCGGCTTCGTCATCTGAGTCTATTTGACCCCGAACCCCCAAACATTGTGATTTCCCAGCCGCATAAATACAAAATATTGTGGATTTGGCCCTAAATATTGCTTTACTAAATTCTCATTTTTTTGTATAATTTTAGCCTGGAAAATGCCCGCTGGGTTATGTGAGATTTTAACCCTCCTAACCCGTCTTTTTTTCAAGAAGATAGAGCCATGAAAGAAACAAAATATACGGCTGAAAGCATTAAAGTCCTGAAGGGGCTGGAGGCGGTCCGCAAGCGCCCGGCCATGTATATCGGGAGCACGGGCCCCGACGGCCTCCATCACCTGGTTTACGAAGTCGTCGACAACAGCATCGACGAAGCCCTGGCCGGCTACTGTTCCCACATCGAGGTTTTTATCCATGTTGATAATTCCGTGACGGTCATCGACGACGGCCGCGGCATCCCCGTCGAGATGCATAAGAAGGAGAAAAAATCGGCTGCCGAAGTGGTCATGACCATGCTCCATGCCGGCGGCAAGTTTGACGATAAGACCTACAAGGTTTCCGGCGGTCTGCATGGCGTCGGGGTCTCCGTTGTCAACGCCCTCTCCAAGCGCCTCGACCTGGAGACCAAGCGGAACGGCGGGATTTTTACCCAGAGCTACGAGCGCGGCGCCGCCGTCACCAAGCTCAAGCAGATCGGCAAGACCAAGAAGACCGGCACAAAAATCACCTTCTGGACCGACGACGAGATCTTCGAGACGAACGAGTTCAATTTTGAGGTCCTTACCCAGAGGATGCGTGAACTGTCCTTCCTCAACCGGGGGCTGAAAATCACGATCACCGACGAGCGAATCGGAAAAAACCATGAATTCCAGTACAAGGGCGGGATCCAAGAGTTCGTCCAGTACCTCAACCAGAATAAGAACGTCCTCAACCCCCGTCCGATTTATTTCGAGTCCAAGAAAGACGATATCCTGGTCGAGCTCGCCTTCCAGTATAACGCGGCCTACGCAGAAACCATTTTTACGTTCGTCAATAATATCAATACCACGGAAGGCGGCACGCACCTGATCGGCTTTAAATCGGCTCTGACCCGCTGCATCAACAATTATGCCGTCGCCCACAACATGTTCAAGGACCTCGGCGCGGGGAGCATCTCCGGCGACGACACGAGGGAGGGCCTGTGCGCCGTCCTCAGCGTCAAGATGCGCGATCCCCAGTTTGAGGGCCAGACCAAAACAAAGCTCGGCAACTCCGAGGTCAAGGGGATCGTCGAATCGCTCGTCAACGAGCAGCTCACAGCCTATCTCGAAGAGAATCCGACAAACGCCAAGCGCGTCATCTTGAAAGCCGTGGACGCGGCGCGCGCCCGCGAAGCCGCCCGCAAGGCCAGGGAACTGGCCCGCCGCAAAGGTGTTCTCGAATCCGCTTCGCTCCCCGGCAAGCTGGCCGACTGCCAGGAGCGCGACCCGGCGCTGGCCGAAATCTACATCGTCGAGGGCGATTCCGCCGGCGGTTCCGCCAAACAGGGCCGCGACAGGCGCTTCCAGGCTATCCTTCCGCTCAAAGGCAAGATCCTCAATGTCGAGAAGGCCCGCGCCGATAAAATTTTCAAGAACGAGGAGATTGGCATGATGATCGCGGCCCTGGGGACCAGCGTCGGCGAGTCCGATTTCAGCCTGGAAAAGCTCCGCTATCATAAGGTCATCATTATGACGGACGCTGATGTAGACGGCTCTCACATCCGGACGTTGATCATGACTTTTTTCTACCGGCAGATGAAGCCCCTCATCGAACAGGGGCACCTCTACATTGCCCAGCCGCCGCTCTATAAAATCAGCCGCGGCCGGGAGGTTCAGTACCTCAAGGAAGAGCGCACTTACGAAAAGTGGATGATTAAAAAAATTTCCGAGGACTTCAAGGTCCGGGTCAAAGGCTGTAAAGAGGTCTTTGAGGGCGAGAAATTCCGTCGGCTCTTCCTCCGGATCATCCAGAAGAAAAATTTCATCCAATTCTTGGAGCGGAAAAACTATCCTTTCTTCCTGATCGAGCTCCTGATTCGGGAGAATGTCGCCGACCTGGAATTCCTCCAGAACAAGAAGAACGTCAAGAGAATCCAGGCCCTGATCGAAGGCAAGGGACTGACCACGGAACTCAGCCACGACGAGGAATACGACGCCTGGGGCCTCGCCGTTAAATTCCAGATCAACGGCATGTCCATCACGGTCAAAGTCGACCGCGACCTGATCGAGTCCGTGGAGTACAAGAACCTTTACAAGATTTACGGTGAGCTGGCCGATTTCCGGCCCCCGTACGAGGTCCTCACCGACTCCGAGACTATCACCGTCGAAAACGAGAACAAGCTCCTCGACTACTTGTTCGATAAGGGCAAAAAAGGAGTCGGCATCCAGAGATACAAGGGCCTGGGCGAGATGACACCGCAGCAGCTCTGGGAGACGACCATGAACCCGGAGAACCGCTCCCTCCTCAAGGTCTCCATCCAGGACGCCGTCGAGGCCGACGGGGTTTTCTCGACTCTCATGGGCGACGAGGTGGAGCGGCGCAGAGCCTTCATCGAGGAAAACGCCCTGATGGCCGAGAATTTAGATATTTAAAAACTAGAATTTAGATATTTAAAAAATGGACAAAGATAAAGACAAAGACAAGGACGCCAAGAAAGAGCTCCCGCCGGCGGCCGCCGACGTGACCGTTGTCAGCCTGGAAGAGGAGATGAAGCGGTCCTACCTGGATTACGCCATGAGCGTCATCATCGGCAGGGCCATTCCCGATATCAAGGACGGCCTCAAGCCCGTCCACCGCCGCGTCCTCTATGCCATGTACGAGACGGGGACAGCCTGGAACAAGCCCTACAAGAAGTCGGCCCGCATCGTCGGCGATGTCATCGGTAAATATCATCCCCATGGAGACGTCGCCGCCTACGACACGCTGGTCCGCATGGCTCAGGACTTCAGCCTCCGCTACCCGCTCGTCGACGGACAGGGCAATTTCGGCTCCATCGACGGCGACCCGCCGGCCGCCATGCGGTACACGGAAGTCCGCATGGCCAAGCTGGCCGGGGAGCTCCTGGCGGATATCGAAAAGGATACGGTCAATTTCATTCCCAACTATGACGAAAGCCTGACCATGCCCGAGGTCCTTCCGGCCAAGTTCCCGAACCTGCTCGTCAACGGCAGCTCGGGCATCGCCGTCGGCATGGCCACGAACATCCCGCCGCACAACCTGGGCGAGGTCATCGACGGGACGATCTACCTGATTCAGCATCCGAACGCCGGCCTCGACAAGATCATGGAGTTCGTCCCGGGCCCGGATTTTCCGACCGGCGGGTATATCTTCAATCAGCAGGGCATCCGGGACGCTTACAAAGACGGCAAGGGCGTCATCCAGATCCGGGCCAAAACGACGATCGAACACGGCGACAAAGGCGAACGGGAGCGGATCGTCGTCACGGAAATCCCCTACGCGGTCAACAAGGCCAGGCTCCTGGAGAGCGTCGCCGAGCTCGTCAACGAGAAGAAACTCGAAGGGATCGCCGACATCCGAGATGAATCCGACCGGGAAGGGATCCGCGTCGTCATCGAGATCAAGAAAGGCGAGCTGCCCGAGGTGGTGCTCAACAACCTTTACAAACACACCGCCCTCCAGACGTCCTTCGGCATCATCATGCTGGCCATCGTGGACAAGCAGCCCAAGACGCTCGGCCTGATCGACATGATGAAGTACTTCATCTCCCACCGCCAGGATGTCATCCGGCGGCGGACCCGGTTCGAGCTGAAAAAAGCGGAACAGCGCGCCCATATCTTAGAAGGATTGACCATCGCCCTCGACCACCTGGACGCCATCATCAAGCTCATCCGGTCCTCCAAAAGCGTGGACGAAGCCCGGACCGGCTTGATGGAAAAATTCAAGCTGACCCAGATCCAGGCCCAGGCCATCCTGGAGATGCAGCTCCAGAAGCTGACCCGGCTCGAGCGGGAGAAGATCGTCCAGGAGTATGAAGAGCTCAAGAAGCTGATCGTGAAGCTAAAAAAGATCCTGGGCTCGGATAAACTCATCCAAGAGATCATCATCGACGAGCTCAAGCAGATGAAAGAGGAGTATCAAGACGAGCGCCGAACGGAGATCCGGGACGAGGTCATCACGGACATCCGGCCCGAGGACCTGATCAAAGAGGAGGATGTGGTCGTCCTCTACACGTCGTCCGGCTATGTCAAGCGGACGTCTTTGAGCTCCTACCATTTTCAGATGCGCGGCGGCAAAGGCCGGAAGGGCATCAGCATGAAGGCCGAGGACGTTGTGGAGAGCCTCTTCGTCTGCTCGACCCACAACTATCTCCTCTTTTTCACCAACAGGGGCCGCGTCTATTGGCTCCGGGCGCTCGAGATTCCCGATGTCGGGATCGCCGGCCGCGGCAAGTCGATCAACAACCTGATCGAGTTCCAGCCGGATGAGCGCGTCACGTCCGTCATGGCCGTGAAGGATTTCAGCGAGGACAGATACATCGTCATGCTGGGCAGCGACGGGCTGATCAAGAAGACCAAGCTCGGCGAGTTCAAGAACATCCGCCGGGCCGGCATCGTCGCCATTACCCTTAGGTCCAAGAGCCAGCTCATGTGGACCCGCCTCACCGACGGGAAGCGCGACATCGTCATCGCCACGAAGCTCGGCAAGGCCATCCGTTTCAAGGAGTCCGATATCCGCTCGATGGGACGGCAGGCCACCGGTGTCCGGGCCATGTCGCTCGCTAAGAAAGATGAAGTCATCGGCATGGTGGCCATTGGCGACGGAGATAAGTATATTTTTACGGCCAGCCAAAAAGGCTACGGCAAAAAGACCGAAACCTCCTTCTACCGCCGGCAGCGCCGGGGCGGGAAAGGCTTGATCAACCTCAAAATCACGCCCAAGATCGGGAATGCCCTGGAAGTCCTGGGCATCGCCGAAGAGGACCTGCTCATCGTCACTGAAGTCGGGAAAGTCATCCGGATCAACACCAAGCAGGTCAGGGCTTCGGGTCGCGCCACCCAGGGCGTCCGGATCATCCAGCTTGAAGAGAAAGACCGGGTTTGCTCGGTGGCCAAGGCCCGCGAAGACTCGGAATAGGCCCGCTTGGCCCTCTTTCTTTTTCTGCTTGACAGAGCCCCCTGCCAAAACTAAAATGGGCACAATTAAAACAAGGAGGGAAACATGGTCGATACCCTTTCCCAGCTCTTGCTCAATTCCGTCAAATCCTACCCCAAGCCGGAGTACCTGCTTGTTAAGAAAGAAGGCCGCTATACGCCGATTTCCATGGCCGCCTTCGGCGATGCCGTGAAGTTTCTGAGCCTGGGACTCAGGGCTCTGGGTTTGAGCAAAGGGGATAAGCTCATCATCTTGTCGGAGAACAGGCCGGAGTGGACGGTCACCGACTTCGCCTGCCTGTGCAACGGCGGCATCACGGTCCCCATCTACACAACGCTCGTCCCGGAGCAAGTGAAATACATCATCCATGATTCGGATGCAAAAATCGTCGTCTATTCGTCCCCGGACCAATGGAAAAAACTCGAGGTGATCAAAGCCGATCTTCCCCTGGTCAAGTATTTTATCACTTTGGAATCCGAGGCTCCGCCGGGGGTGCTGAACTATCGGGAGATCCTATCCCAGGGAGAGGCCGTGGCCAAGGCCCAGCCGGATCTATTTGAAAGGCTTGTCTTTGGGGTCAAGCCGGGGGATGAGGCCTCAATCATTTACACGTCGGGAACGACCGGCCTGCCCAAGGGGGTCATCCTAACTCACGACAACTTCATCAGCAACGTCAAGACCGCCGCGGCCCTGCTCGAATTTACCGATAAGGATACCGTCCTTTCGTTCCTGCCTCTGTCTCATGTCCTGGAGAGAATGGTGACCTTCGCTTATGTGTATAAGGGCTGCACGATCGGATACGCGGAGAGCCTGGAGACGGTTGCCGCCAACCTTCTCGAGCTCCGTCCCCACATCATGGTCGGCGTGCCGCGGGTGTTCGAAAAGATCTATTCCCGGGTCATGGACAATGTCTTGACCAGTTCGGGCTTGAAAAGAAAAATCTTCTTCTGGGCGGTCAAAGTCGGCAAAGCCTACGGAACGCGGACGCTGAACAAGCAGTCCATCGGCGGGTTTCTGAAGTTCAAGCGCAACTTGGCCCACAAGCTCGTCTTTTCCAAGATCGTGGAAAGGACCGGCGGAAGGATCCGCTTTTTCGTCTCGGGCGGCGCGCCGCTCTCCAAGGATATCGCCGAATTTTTCTATGCTATGGGGTTGGTCGTCCTGGAAGGCTATGGATTGACCGAAACGTCTCCCGTGATTGCCGTCAACGTCCTGGAGAACCCGAAATTCGGCACGGTGGGGAAGCCGATTCCCGGCATTGAAGTGAAGATCGCTCCCGATGGCGAGATCCTGACGCGGGGGCCCCACGTTATGAAGGGGTATTACAAAAAGGACGCCGAGACCAAGGAGTCTTTTGAGGGCGATTGGTTTAAGACAGGAGATATCGGGCAGTTCGATGAAAACGGTTTCTTGATGATCACCGACCGCAAAAAGGACCTGATCGTCACGGCGGGCGGGAAGAATGTCGCGCCCCAGCCCATCGAGAACATCCTGAAAACCAACCCTTACATCGAAAATGCCGTGGTCATCGGAGACCGGAGACGCTTCATTTCGGCCTTGATCGTCCCCAAGTTCGATAAGCTCGAAGAGTACGCGAAGTCCGGCCATATCTCTTATGCCGGCCGGGCCGAGCTCGTCAGGGAAGAGCCCATCGTGAATTTCCTGAAATCCGAGATCGACCGCGCCACCCCGAACCTGGCTTCGTTTGAGAGGATCAAGAAGATCGCGGTCTTGGACCGAGATTTTGAGATTGACCAAGGGGAAATGACGCCCAGCCTCAAGGTCAAGCGGAACGTCGTCGAGAAGAAATACAAGGCCTTGATCGACGCCTTGTATAAAGAAGAGAACGGCTGATCGGCCGGCTTATCGGATGAAGGCCTTGCGTCCCGCGTAGACCGCCGCCGCGCCCAGCTCTTCTTCGATGCGCAGGAGCTGGTTGTACTTTTCGATACGCTCGCCCCGGCAGGGCGCTCCCGTTTTTAGGTGTCCTGTCCCCATCGCCACCGTCAGGTCGGCGATAAAGCTGTCGACGGTCTCGCCGCTGCGGTGAGAGACCATAGCGCCCCAACCGGCCTTGCGCGCCATTTCGATGGCGGCGATGGTTTCGCTCAGGCTGCCGATCTGGTTGAGCTTGATGAGCACGGCATTGGCCGCCTTTTCCTTGATGCCGTGGGCGATACGGCGGATGTTGGTGACGAAGAGGTCGTCGCCGACCAGCTCGATCTTATCGCCGATGGTCTGGTTGAGCAGTTTCCAGCCCTCCCAGTCGTCCTCGGCCAGACCGTCTTCGATAACCCGAATGGGATATTTGTTGACCCAGTCCGCCCACATCTCGACCATCTGGGCGGAGGTAATTTTCTTTTTTTCCGTCCGGAGGAGGTAGAACCCGTCCTCAAAAAAGCTGCTGGACGCAGGGTCCAGGGCAATCACGATATCATCGCCGGGCTTGAAACCGGCTTTCTCAACGGCCTTGAGGATCCATTCTACGGCCTCGGCGTTGGCTTTGAGGGCCGGAGCGAAACCGCCCTCGTCGCCGACACCGGTCGCATAGCCTTGTGATTTCAGGATGCCCTTCAGAGATTGAAAGATCTCGCTGCCCCAACGCAAGGCCTCGCGGAAATTCGGGGCGCCCAGCGGAGCAATCATGAATTCTTGGAAGTCCGTCGCCTGCCAATTGGCGTGGGCGCCTCCGTTGAGGATGTTGAACATGGGGACGGGCAAAAGGGTCGCCGCCGTTCCACCCAGGTAACGGTAAAGGGGCAGGTTGACAGCGGCCGCCGCGGCGCGGGCGGCCGCTAAACTGACGCCCAGAATCGCATTGGCGCCCAGCTTGCTCTTATTCGGCGTGCCGTCCAAATCGATCATAACCCGGTCCAGGCCGGTTTGATCGAGAACGTTGAACCCCGTCAGGGCTTTGGCGATCAGCTCATTGACATTCTTGACGGCCGAGAGCACGCCCTTGCCGCCGAATCGTTTTTTGTCACCATCGCGGAGCTCCAGCGCTTCGTGGACGCCGGCGGACGCTCCGGAAGGGACGGCGGCTCGTCCAACGGCCCCGTTTTCCAGTGTCACCTCGACTTCGACCGTCGGGTTGCCTCGAGAATCCAGGATCTCGCGCGAATAAATTTTCTTGATGGATGAGGACATGTTCTGACTCCTTGCGGGGGCTTTAGACGGTCGTATCGTCGACCTTGTCCGGGTTGTCGGTTTTCTCTTCGTCTTCCGCCTCTTCATCCCGCGGCTTTTGCCAGTACAAGATCCTGCTGCAGGCTTCGCAGACAATGATCTTTCTCATCTCCATGATCTCGTTCAAGAGCTGGGGCCGAATACGCATCTGGCACAGCGAGCAGAAATCGTCGGTGACCGGGGACAAGGCTATGCCGTCCATTTTTTTGCTGATCCTCAAATAGAGCCTGACCTGGTCGGGGGGGATTAGAGGGATCAGGCTCTCCCGCTCCTTGGCGAGCTTCGCCCTTTTCTCTTCCAGCTCTTTTTGGTTCCGGGCAATGACATCCTTTTCCTTTTTCAGCCGCGACTCCTCTTCGGCCTGTTTCTGATTGGCCGCCTTGATCTCCCTTTCGACGTCGTCGGCCGCGATCATCTCGTTCAGGATCTCTTCTTCGACCCTGTCCACTTTCTGCTGGGATTCCTCGATTTCTTTGAGGAGGGAGGTGTACTCCTTGTTTGTTTTTACCTCGTTCAACTGGCGCTTGAACTTGGCGATTTGGGCTTTGAAGTCCTTGACCTGGCTTTCAAGATCTCGTCTTTTTTTCTGGTTGGCGCCCAGCTTTTCTTTGGCATGGTGGACGACGTCGGAGGCGGCTTGAATTTGCTGGTCGATGGCGTCGAGCCTGGCGGGAATGGCCTCGAGAATGGATGAGGTGCTTTTTATTTCGGAATCAACATGTTGGAGCCTTGTCAACTTATCAAATGCAATATCCACATTATTGCCTCGAGGTCAAATGGGCCTACCAGGATTCGAACCTGGGACCTGCCGGTTATGAGCCGGTAGCTCTACCGCTGAGCTATAGGCCCTCGCGGACTTTATATCAGATATTTGCCGTCCAAGTCAATGAAAAGGGGGATAACGCGGGCGGCTCAGGCGCCGCCTTTGCCTTCCTCCCTCGCATAAACGGCCCCCGGTGTCCGGAGAAGGCCATAGAACTCCGGCTCGGAAAGGTCGTCCCTGATCGCCGCCACGATGGGCTTGCTGAAATAGAGTTTTCGATTGATTCCGTCAATCAGGCCGGCAATCCGGATGTAGGTCCTGGCCGGGGCTTTGTCTGTGACGACGGTCACCTGGTTGTCCCTGATGATGATGGCTCGGACCTCGGGAAACGAAGAGACTTTTTTTGTGAAGGCATTGAGCATCCGCCGTTTTCTGTTCCGCACGAACCTGAAGGCGAGCAGAACCATGAAGGCCGACCCTATGAGGTTCCCCCATTGGATCTTGGTCACCACGAAGATGATCGTCAAGACGAGGACGGCGGCCAGGATGATTAGACCGTTGGTTCCATAGGGGAAAGAAACTTTTAGCCACTCGACCCATCCTAGAAGGCGCTGCCCCGCGGGGAGAGGTCGCCGGGTCCCGGTTTCGAGATCGTGTTCCAAGTTTTTCAGATCGACGGCGAGGCTGTGCGCCTCCGGATAGCGGTCTTCACGCCGCTTCCGCAGACAGCGAAAGATGATCCGGTGGAGCTGCGGAGGAAGGTTTTTCCGTATCTCCGTCACCGGCTTGGGTTCTTCGAAAACGATGGCATGCATCGTGTCGAGGGGGCTTCGGCCCTTGAACGGCCGCTCTCCGGTCACCATCTCGTAAAGGACGACACCAAAGGAGAAGATGTCGCTCCTCGGGTCCAGGCTCCGACCCCGGACCTGCTCTGGGCTCATGTAATTGATCGTGCCCATCACCGCCCCCGCCAGGGTATGAGCCTGTTCCTGGGTCAGCGTCCGGCTGAGGTCTGTGGGACTCTCGGGTTTTTCCAGCCCCGTTTCTGAAAGCTTGGCCAGGCCGAAATCGAGGAGCTTGGCGTGCCCGTCCCTGGTGACCATGATGTTGTCCGATTTGATGTCCCGATGGATGATGTTCGCCTCGTGCGCCTTAGCCAGACCTTGTGCGATTTGACGGGCGATCTCTACGGCCCCCATTAAATCCAGCTCACCGTCCGCAATCAGGCGGGTGACCGTCCGGCCGTCGATATATTCCATAGCGATGAACATCGTCCCGCGGTCCTCATCGATGTCATAGACCTGGGCAATAGCGGGATGGGTGAGGGCTGCGGCGGCGCGGGCCTCCCGCTGGAAGCGTCCCTTCCTGTCGGGGTCCGCAACAAGGTCCGGCTTGAGCAGCTTGAGGGCCACAGGACGATCGAGCTTGGTATCCCGAGCTCGGTACACGATGCCCATACCGCCCTGGCCAAGGACAGCCTCGATCGTATAATGCTTTAACGTCTGACCAATCATAGGATTCGCCTGAGGAGCCGGGATGCATCATCTAATATCATAGGAGCTCTTGATGGTCAACTGGATTCGGAATTCGTTGAGAGGTAGGGAATGATGACGGCCCTGCCAGGAATATCGAAAAAAGAGGACCTGCCGCAGGCCTAAGTGCCAATAAAGGAAAAAAATATCAATACCCGTTGGTAAAGGATTTTAGCTTCTTGCTGCGGCTGGGGTGCTTGAGCTTGCGGAGGGCTTTGGCCTCGATCTGCCGGATACGCTCACGGGTGACCTTGAATTGCTGCCCGACTTCCTCCAGGGTGTGCTCGTTGCCGTCGCCCAGCCCGAAGCGCATTTTCAGGACTTTGGCTTCTCTCTCGGTCAGCGATTTCAAGGCTTCCTCGATCTGCTCCCTGAGGTTGATATGGATCACCGTATCGGGCGGCGAGGGCATGACTTTGTCCTCGATAAAATCTCCCAGGTGACTGTCCTCTTCTTCGCCGATCGGCGTTTCCAATGAGATGGGCTCCTGGGCGATCTTGATGATTTTGCGGACCTTGCTCACCGGCATATCCATCTTTTTACCGATTTCCTCGGAGGTCGGCTCGCGCCCGATTTCCTGGACGAGGCTCCGGCTGACCCGGATGAGCTTGTTGATCGTTTCGATCATATGGACTGGGATGCGGATGGTGCGGGCTTGGTCGGCGATGGCCCGGGTGATGGCTTGCCGGATCCACCATGTGGCGTACGTCGAGAATTTGTATCCTCTCCGGTATTCGAATTTATCAACAGCCTTCATCAGGCCCATGTTTCCTTCCTGGATCAGGTCCAGGAACTGGAGGCCGCGGTTGCTGTATTTCTTGGCGATAGAAACGACCAGCCTAAGGTTGGCCGCGACCAGTTCCTTTTTCGCCTGGTCGCTGATCTTCTTTCCGGTCGTGATCGAGCGGATGATCTTTCGCAGGTTCTGCGAATCCAGCCCGATTTCTTTCTGCAGCGCCCGCAGCTGCTTATTGACATCCCTCAGCTTGAGAGTCAACTCTTCGCTTTCCCTCTTTTTGCGGGTCTTGTTCAGAGTGAGTTCCAGGTCTTCTTTTTTCTCCTCTAAATAATTGATAATTCTTAATTTATCCCTCAGTGTATCGATGATTTTTTCCTTCTGCGTCGCACGCAGGTTGAGGTCCCTGATGTACGTGCTCATCTGGACGATAATCCGGCTCCGGGCAAAGACGTTCCGCCTGATGTTCGAGATCTTGTCCAGCTTATGGCTGAGATCCTTGATTTTTTTGATCTTGGTCAGGATCTGCTTCTTCTTTTCCTCGAGTTTCCCTTCGGCGATATCATCCTCGCTGACGTCGAACATCTCCTGGATGACCAGCGGGTCGTCCTTGATCCGCTCTTCGAGGGAGAGGACCTCGTTCAACACCAGCCGAGTCTTGGAGAGCGCTTTGACGATGGATTTTTCGCCGCGCTCGATTTCCCTGGCAATGGCGATCTCGCCTTCCCTGGTCAGGAGAGAGATGGTGCCCATCTCGCGGAGATAGAGCTTGACGGGGTCCGTCGTTCTTTCCAGGCCGGCCAGCGAAACGAGCTCGCTTTTGCGCCGTTTGGGAATGATTTCTCGCTGCTTGGTATCCAGGATCTTGATCCCGTAGTCGTCGATCGAAGTGAGGAAATCGTCGAAGCTTTCCTCTGCGTCCAGGTCGTCCTGGAACGTCTTGTCGATTTCCTCGAAGAGAAGAAAGCCCTGCTTTCTTCCCTTGGATATCAACTGCGAAACGTCGCCCTTATGGAATTTATTTTCAGAAGACACACGAATCTCCTAAAAGGTCAATTTTCCCCTTATATTTCCATACCATCATTCCCGCCATTTCGTTACATCCACCCCCTATTTCAGGGACATAATTTGCTTGGTCAAGTCCTGCTTCTGATAGAGCAATGATTGGACTTTCTCTTTTTCGCCCTTTTTCTCAAGCCGGGCAATTTCGGCCTGAATTCTTTTCAGCTCATTCTGCTTGCAGATAATTTTCAACGCGCAAAGACAATCCAAGGCCTCTTCGATTGTCGGCGGCCGGCCTTTCTCAAGCATCGCTTGAGAAAGATAACTGGAAAGAGAGGGACCGATTTCTTTCTGTAACTCGTGGAAATGGAGGTCCTTATCCTTCCGGAACCAACCTAATATTATCGTAAAAATCGGCTCACTTTTCAAGCCCCTGACGTCCTCTTCCTGGATTTCCGCAAAAATATAGGGCCGGAGCTCCTTGCTTTCGATCAGGATCTGAAGAAGCCTTTTTTCGGCCTGCAGCAACGGCTCCCCGGCCGCATCCGCCTTCTCGGGGGATTTAGGCTGGCTCAGCCCCCGGATGAGGGCTTCATCAAAATCGAGATATCCGGCGGCCTGCCTGAGGTATTCGCTGCGGAGGAGGGCGTCCGGGATGCTTTCAAGGATGCCCAGGATGCTCTTGACGATCTTGGTCTTGACCTCCGGAACATTCATCCGCTTGCCTTCTACAGAGTATTCGATGAGGAATCTCAGGCCAGAGATGCTGTTTTTCATGAGCTTGACATACTCATCTCTGCCGTATTTCCGGATGAAGCCGTCGGGGTCCATGTCTTCAGGCAGGACTAATACCTGAGTTTCCATGCCTTTTTCAAAACAGAGAGGCAGGGCTCGGAAGGCTGCGCTGCGGCCGGCCGCATCTCCGTCGTAGTCGATGATGACTCTGGGCGCGAAGCGCAAGGCGAGAGCGACTTGATGGGGGGTCAAGGCTGTCCCCAGGGAAGCAGCACAATTCGTCAGGCCGGCCTGGTAGAGCGCCAGATAGTCCGTGTACCCCTCGACCATGATGAATTCTCCGGCGTTCCGGATAGCGTCTTTGCTAAAATTCAGCCCATAGAGGAGCTGACCCTTTGAGTAGAGAGGCGTGTCTGGAGAGTTGAGATATTTCGGGTCGGCGTTGAACATCGTCCGGCCGCCAAAGCCGACGACTTTTCCGGTCAGGCTGAAAATGGGGAAGATAATCCTTCCCCGGAACCGGTCATAGTGCTCGTTCTGCTTTTTCCCCAGAAGGATCAAGCCTCCCTTCTCCAAGAGGTTTTCCGAAATGCCTTTTCCCTTGAAGTAGGTCAGGAGAGAATTCCAGGAATTCATGGCATAGCCGATTTTAAAATCCTGGATGACCGTGTCCGAAATATTCCTTTTTTTGAGGTATTCCAACGCGCCCCTGCCTTCCTGCGTATTGAACAGGTTTTTCTTGAAAAAGGCCAGGGCAGATTCGTTGATTTTCAACAGCTGCTCTTCGAGCTTGAGGGCCTGAGGAGAGAGCTTTTTCTGTTCGGGAAGGGGGATATGGTACTTTTCGGCCAGGTACTTCAGGGCTTCGGGGAAGTTAAGGTTCTCTTTCTCCATGACCAGGGAGAAGACATCCCCTCCGATCCCGCAGCCAAAGCAGTGAAAAAGCTGTTTCTCGGAATCGACCGTGAAGGACGGCGTTTTTTCGGCATGGAACGGGCAGAGCCCGACGTGCTTCCTCCCCCGTTGCCTGAGCGTTGTGTACTGGGAGGCAATGTCTATAATATTAGCAACCTGCCGAATTTGGTCAATAATCTCCATCTGTTTTTATTGGTCGGATTTTGGAAAAGATTTATTAAATATAGGTTTTAAAACCCCTTTTGTCAAGAAATCATAGGTGGTTGATGAGGCTGGCCAGGTAGGCGGCGCCGAAGCCGTTATCGATATTGACCACGGCCACCCCACCCGGGCAGGAGTTGAGCATGGCCAAAAGGGCTGCCAGCCCCTTGAAAGAGGCCCCGTAGCCGACACTAGTGGGAACCGCGACAATCGGGACGGAAACCAGACCGGCCACGACGCTGGGCAGGGCTCCTTCCATCCCGGCCACGGTGATGATAACTCTGGCCTTGTTGATCTTGTCATATTCCCCGAAAAGCCGGTGCAGGCCGGCTACGCCGACATCATAGATTCTCTCCACTTCATTTCCCAGCATGTCGCAGGTGACATAAGCTTCTTCGGCCACTGGAATATCCGACGTCCCGGCCGTCAGGATGATGATCTTGCCCTTTCCCGTGATTAAGGGTTTTTGCTTGAGATAGACGGTTTTAGCCAGGGGATTGTAACAGGCTTTGGGAATCGCCTTCTTGATTTTTTTGAAGGTGCCGGGCTCAACCCTGGTGATGAGAAGGCTGCAGCCTTTTTTGACGATTTCCCCGGCAATTTTAAGGATTTGTTGGTCTGTTTTTCCCAGGCCATAGATGATCTCGGGGAAACCCTTTCTCAGTTCGCGGTGATGGTCGATCTTGGCGAAATTCAGGTCTTGATAGGGATAGTCCTTGAGGAGACGGAGAGCCTCTTTGGGGGAGAGTTTTCCCTCTTGGACTTTGCGAAGAATGTCTTCAAGCTGCGATTTCATGGCCGAATTTTACCCAGTATTTGACAGAATATCAAGCTTTTGGGTTATACTCTCTTCTGTATGATCGCCAAGAAAACGATTCAAAAAGAAGTCGGCCTTTCCGGGATCGGCATTCATTCCGGGAAGAACGTCCAGCTCGTTCTCAAGCCTTCAGAATCGGGGGAAATCCTCTTCAGAAGGGTCGACCTTGGCGAGGTCGAAGCTTTAAAGAATCCCACTCGGGTTGAAGCCCGTAACAACACCACGCTTCTTGGAAAAGAATTCAAGGTCCAGACCATGGAGCATTTGATGGCCTCTCTCTTTGCATTCGGGATCAACAGCCTCGTGGTCGAGCTTAATGCCGATGAAATCCCCATCATGGATGGAAGCGCGTTGCCGTTCGTTCAAGCCATCGAGAAGGCAGGGACCAAGCGGCTTCCCCAATATATTGGCCGGCTCAAGATTCTCAAGCCGCTCGTCTTGGAAGAAAAAGATGCAATCGTCACCGCCGAGCCCTTACCTTCCGGCAAGGGCCTGCATCTCACTTATTCCATTGAGTTTTCCCATCCCGCCATCAGAAAACAGTCCATGAGCCTGACCGTCAGCCCTCAAAAATTTCTCCGGGAGATCGCACCGGCCCGCACCTTTGGCTTTTTGAAGGATGTCGAGACACTTCGTAGCCAAGGCTTGGCGCTCGGAGGTTCCTTGGAAAACACGATCGTCCTCGATGAGCTCGAGGTCATAAACGGGCCCTTGCGGTTCCCGGACGAGTTCGTCCGGCATAAGCTCCTAGACCTCCTGGGCGACCTGTCCTTGATCGGCCGCCCCCTCATCGGCCGCTTTAGCGCCCATAAAGCCGGCCACCGCCTCCATCTCAAGCTTGTCAATTTTCTTTTGGATAACCGGGAATATTGGACGGAAGCTTAGTTCTTTACTTCTAAACCTAAAATGAGTAAAATGTTGTCCACATTGAATTTGGGAGTAAAAGTGTGAAAGAAGAAAAAGCTAAGAAAGACGAATACCAGAAGGCCCTCGCTGGGTATTCGGATGCCATGAAAGAATTTCACAAAGGGAAGTTCGATAAAGCCTCCGAGTCGCTTGAGAATTTTCTCGAGAAATTTCCGACGGAAAAGGAGCTTATGGACAGGGCCAAGATCTATATCTCCATCTGCGAAGCGCGGACCAAGGAGAGCAAGGAGTCCTTTCCCCTGAAAACCGTTGAGGATTACTATCAGTTCGGGATTTATAAGATGAACAGCGGGGATTTCGAGGAGGCGCTGAAATCACTGGAGAAAGCCCAGAAGATGGCGCCGGATGACGGCAAGATCTATTATTCGATGGCCGATCTCTGCTGCTTGATGGGCCAGACGGAGCTTTGCCTGGAAAACCTAAAAAAAGCCATTCAAATCGATAAATATTTCCGGATCCTGGCCCAGAACGAAACCGATTTTGAGCCCGTCTGGGAGGACAAGAAGTTCAAGCTCATCACCCGGATGATATGAGAAAAAATCTCCAGGCTCTTGTCCTGGCCGCGGGGGAGGGAACCAGGTTCCGGTCGGATAAAACCAAGATCCTCCATCCCTTGCTGGGGAAATCCATGCTCAGGCTCGTTTGCGACTCTGTCCTCGGCATGAAGCCGGAAAAGGTTTTTCTAGTCGTGGGCTATCAAAAAGAGGACGTCCTCCAAGAGATGGCTTCCCAGGACATTAAAATTGTCCATCAGAAAGTGCTGGAAGGAACGATACACGCATTTCTCGCTGCCAAGAGTATGCTCAATAAATTCAAAGACAGGGACGTGCTCGTCCTGGGCGCCAACCTGCCCCTGCTCCGGACCCAAGCGCTGACGTCCCTGCTGGTCTTTCATCGAAAGCGCGGAAATACGGTGACCCGGGCGGGCTCCGCCGCCGAAGATCCGGCCGTCGCTGTTCTCAAGACCAGAGACTTGCTCTGGGCCCTTCCTCATGCCGTGAGAAGGAGCCATAAGAGTCCATCCAACCTGACGGAGATAATAGAGAAATTGGCCCGGGCTGGGAAAAAAGTCGAAGACTTTTCACCACGTTCACCCGAGGATTTTTTCCAGGTTCGGACCCGGCATGATCTGGCCAGGGCGGTCGGCGTGCTGCGGGAACGGAAGATGGCGGAGCTCGCCGGACACGGCGTCACAGTCTATGATCCTTCCTCCACGTGGATTGATCTCGCTGTCCAGATCGGCCGGGACAGCAGCGTTTATCCGGCCGTTGTGATCGAAGGCCGGACGAGCATCGGAAACGGGTGTTTCATCTATCCGGGCGTTCATATCATCAATTCCCAAATCGGGAGCCGTGTCAGAGTCTTCGGCTCGAGCGTCATCGACGGGGCGACGGTCGAGGATGACGTCCAGGTCGGGCCGTTTGCCCGCCTGCGGCCGAAAACAATCCTGCGCTCGGGTTCGCGAATCGGGAATTTCGTAGAAGTCAAAAACACGGATTTTGGGAGAGGATCCAAGGCCCTGCATCTCTCCTATCTCGGCGACAGCGAGGTCCACGAAGGCGTCAACATCGGGGCGGGGACGATCACCTGCAACTATGACGGCGTTAAAAAGAATAAAACCACCATCGAGGCAAAGGCCTTCATCGGCTCCGGGACAGAGCTGGTGGCGCCGGTCAGGATCGGGAGGGGAGCGTATGTCGGCGCCGGGTCAGTCATTACCAAAGACGTCTCGCCGGAAGCCCTGGCGGTCGCACGAAGCAGGCAGGTCGAAAGACCGGGCTGGGCTCGGCGGAAAAAAATTAAAAGATAGGGGGGCCTATGTGCGGCATCATCGGCTATATGGGGCCGAAAAACATCGTTCCGGTTCTCATTGAAGGTCTGAAGAAGCTCGAATACCGCGGCTACGATTCGGCGGGAATTGCCGTAGTCGATAAGGGCCGCATTCATGTCAGAAGGGTCAAGGGGAAAATCCAGTTGCTCGAGGCTAGCCTCCGGAAATCACCCTTGAACGGAAATTACGGCATCGGCCATACCCGCTGGGCCACGCATGGGCGGCCGAGCGAGGAAAACGCCCATCCCCACCGCGACTGCACGGGGCAGCTCGTCGTCGTCCATAACGGGATCATCGAAAATTATCTCGCCTTGAAGCATTCCTTAAAGGAAGAGGGCCACACGTTCCGCACGGAAACGGACACCGAGGTCATCTGCCATCTCGTCGAAAAATATTTTCAGGGGTCGCTCGAGGAGGCCGTCCGGGCTGCCGCGGCGGAACTCGAGGGGACTTTTGCCCTTGCCGTGCTTTCGGTGAAAGACCCGGACAAGATCGTTGCCGCCAAGATGGGGCCGCCGCTTGTTGTCGGACTGGGCGACGGCGAATTCCTGGTATCATCGGATGTCAACCCGATCCTGGCCCATACCCAAAAAGCGGCCTTCCTCGAAGACGGCGAGATGGCTGTGATTGGACCGACGGGGGTAAAATTCTCCGATCTTTCGGGAAAGCCGGTCCAGAAAAAGATTGAACAGTTAGCCTGGAACCCGCTCATGATCGAAAAACGGGGGTTCAAGCATTTCATGCTCAAAGAAATCTTCGAGCAGCCTGAGGTGGTGAGAGACACGCTGCTCGGACGAATATCCCTGGACTCGGGAAAAGTCTGCCTCGAAGAGATTAGCTTCCCCGCATCGCTCCTCCGGCGGGTCCGAAAAGCCGTCATCATCGCCTGCGGAACCTCCTATCACGCCGGACTGATCGGCAAATATTTCCTGGAATCGCTGGCACAGGTTCCCGTGGATGTCGAATACGCTTCGGAGTTCCGGTACAGAGATTTTATTATGGACAAGGACACGCTGGCCATCGTGATCTCCCAATCCGGGGAGACCGCCGACAGCCTGGCGGCCCTGCGCGCCTGCAAGGAAAAATGTGCGGCGCTGCTGGCAATCACGAACGGGGTGAGCTCGTCGATCGCCCGGGAAGCCCATGGCGTCCTGTATACGCACGCCGGCCCCGAAATCGGTGTCGCGGCCACAAAAACTTTTACGGCGCAGCTAACGGCGGTGCTTTTGGTAGCCATGGGCTTGGCCCAAATCAAAGGAACTATTGACGAAGAAACGGGGTTGGCCCTGGTCCAGGAGATGCAGCGCATCCCGCACAAGATGGAAAGGGTCCTGGCCCGGGCCAAAACCATCGAGGACCTGGCGTCCCGGTTTTTGTCATTCTCGCATTTCCTGTATCTGGGGCGGTGGGTGAATTTTCCCGTGGCCTTGGAAGGGGCGCTGAAGCTGAAAGAGATCTCCTATATCCATGCCGAAGGCTACCCGGCCGGAGAGATGAAGCACGGGCCGATCGCGCTGATCGATGAGAAGATGCCGACCCTGACCATTGTTCCTAAGGACAAAGTTTACGACAAGCTCCTCAGCAATATTTCAGAGATCAAGGCCCGGGAAGGGTACGTCCTGGCCGTGGCCTTTGAGGACGACCCGGACATTCATCAGCGCGTCGACGTGGTGATTCCTATTCCTTCCGCCCATCCGCTGCTGACGCCGTTTTTGACCGTTGTCCCGCTCCAGCTTTTTGCCTATCATATCGCTGCCCGGAGAGGGGCGGATGTCGATCAGCCACGGAACCTGGCCAAGAGCGTCACGGTAGAATAATGTTCGGGGTCAAACCTCAACTTTCAACAAATTATAAATATCAAAGCCGAACCATGTGCCGTATGGAATGCGTAATTTTTGTCATTGCCCGCATCATTGGGATTGGGATTTTTGTTGAATGTTGAGGTTTGACCCCAATGACGGTCGGCAAACTTAAAATCTCAGCTTAGCGGAAATCCGCGCCTGCCGCGGTTGCTGCCGTCCCCAGATCGCTCCAAAGACGGGAATGTTCTCTTTCACGTACGAAACCGGAAGCTGGCTGTTGAGAAGGTTGAACACATCGAGCCGGACGGACAGCGCCGCATTCTTAAGAGCGCCCCGGCTTGGAACCTTGAATGTTTTTTCCAAGGACACGTCCAGGTAGGAATGGCGCGGAGTTTTGCGCGAGCCCCGGCCTTCCGGGAACGAATAATAACCCCCAAACCCCGGCACATATCCCAATTTCTCCCAATAATATCCCGACAGGTATTCGAAAGCGGCGGAGGCCATAATGTCCAAGGGAGCGAGATAGGATAGATTCAGCTTGATGTTATCGTCGATCGAATAGGGGAGCTTTCCATACCAACCTTCGTCTCCGATTCCTCGTCCGCCCAATCCTCCGAATAAATAATCGATTTTTGCCTTTATGTCTTCGAGCCCGGAAAAAATGGGGACGGCCATGTGCTTTCCAAAAAGCCCGACATAATTCGTGCTGCCTTCCTCCTGGGACCAGGCCCCGGTTTCGGTTTGTCCGGGGTTCGTTCCCTTGGCCAGGGAGTGGCAATAAGACGCGTTCAGGAAAAAGCTCTGCCCGATTTTTCCATTGAGCTCGGCTTCGAATCCATGATAATTCCTTCTTTTCAGCTCAAAATTGTCGTAGAGCAGCTTATAGCCCAAGGCAGACTTGGGGTCGAAGACCATCAAGGCTTCCAGAAGATTTTCCGCATTGGAATGGACGTAGCGGGCTTTGACCACCCAGTTCTGGATAATCCTGCGGTCGAACTCAATCAGGACTCGGGATTGGAAGTTGGGCTTGATGCCCTCTTCAACTTCAAATCGTTGGACCGGCTGTTCCCAACTGAATTCCCAGTTCGAGGGATTGTGGACCTCGCTCGCGGCTGGATTCTGAGGCCCTCTCCAGACATAGTCGCGGTAGGTTAGGCTTCCGCCGGCGTTGAAAAAGCCGAGGGGCATGGTCGTGATGGGGTCGGAGAACCGTCCCCAGGCCAGCTTCAGGACATTCCGGCCGTCCTTGGTCAGGTCGACGGCCAACGAAAAACGTGGCGAAAGAAAATCGCCGATCCCCCACGACCAAATGGTCTTCCCTTGATCATCCAAGCAGAGCTGGGTCTGGCTGCGAATGCCGATCATCAGGACGAATCGATCCCACGAAACCTTGTCTTTTAAGAAGATTCCCACTCCCCGGGACGAATTGACAAAGGAAAAGATGCCGTATTCCCGGAGCAGCGTCGGCGTTCCCGTTTCATTTTTCTGGGTATCGAAAAAGTATTTTGTCCCGTTGTCGAACCCGTCTCCAGGGAAAATATCCTCATCTCTTCCGCTGAACTCCGATATGAAATCGGAGGAAATCCTATAGTATTCGAGCCCGAGATTGAACTCGTGGTGGCCGAAGGTGTCGGTATCCAGATACTTTGTGAATTTGAAGTTGAAGTCCAGCCTTTTTTCGTTGTCGGTCACCTCGCCGTAATAGTTGCGAATGTTTTGGGCCAGGTCTTCAATATAATATTGGGCGGGCCCCAGGTCGCTGCTCATGGGCGTTTTGAAGGAGTCCCTCTCGACCAGGCCCAGGCCGGCTTCGATGAACGTGGAGGCGTTCAGGATGCCTCTGTAGTTTAGCCTCAAAATAAGGTCCTTATAGTCATTTTCGAAACTGACCTCGGGGATGCCGGTCCAGCCCTTTTGTCTGAAGGACTTGTCATAAATCGCGGTCAGCGACACATTGTGGTTGCTGTTGAGGGAATAGGTCAGCTTTGTGAAGATGTTGTTATTGCCCGTGGTTTTTTTGCCGCCGGGGATAAAGAAATAATCGACGGTTCCGTCGGTCGTCTCCTCGGTGTTGGTATAATAGTTTTCCGAGATGAAGAACCAGAGCTTGTCCTTGACAATGGGGCCGCCCAGGTCGAGATACCAATTGGCGTTGGAAAAGTAATTGGGCTCGCTGACGACCGAAAGCTGCGGCCGGCGGGCCGCTTGCAGGCTTTTATTCATGAAGACGAGCGACAGCTCACCCTGGAATTCGTTGCTGCCGCTCTTGGTGACCATGTTGATGATGCCGCCGTGGGCTGAGCCGAACTCCGGGCTGAACGGGTCGGAGATGACCTGGATCTCGTCGAGGGAGTCGTAATTGAGCTTCATCCCGGAATTTTTGAGCCGCACGCCGCTGATGGTCAGACCGTCGACAACCCAAGTATTGCCCTCCTCCCCCTCGCCGCGAAAACTCGGCTGGCCTTCGCTGGCAGTCCCGCGCCGGGTGTTCATACGGACGCCGGCCACACCCGGCGCGAATTTCACGACGTCTACAACCGTCCGGTTCTGGGTCGGGATTTTTTCAAGGTCAGCGGCGCTCAAATGATAACTCGTATCCGTCGATGTCTTGTCGATGAGGGGCGTTTCGGCTGTCACGAGGACTTCTTGTTGGATGATGGCCATGGTCATGGTCACCTCGAGGCTGGTGACTGTCCCCAGGCGGACGATGACGTTTTCCTGCTTGACTGTGTTGAAACCCTGAAGCTTGAAGGCAAGCATGTACTTTCCGACAGGCAGCAGCGGAAAATGGAAATTTCCGTCCTTCGAGGAGAGGACCGTCCGTATCCCCTGGAGCGAGGGACCGCTAACCGTGATCTCGACGCCGGGCAGGCCGAGGCCGCTTTGGTCGGCAACCTTCCCCTTGATCTCGCCGGTCTCGACGGCCAGCCCCCAGCCGAGTCCGACGACGACGATCCCGATCAACAGCGGCAAGATTTTTTTTGCGGTCTTGATTTTATTCATGATCGCTTGCCTCCCTTTTCAGAAGCCTCTGTTGTTCCGCTTTTTTGACCAAGAGAATCCGCTGAACGGCGGTGATATTGGAAAAAAGGGCGATGAGCGCCAAGGCCGTGATCATGGCTGCATCAAAGATCTTAAATACCGAGCCCAGCAGGGCGCCCGTTCCTAGAAGGACCATTCGCTCCGCGCGCTGCATGATCCCGATATGGCAGGCAAAGCCCAATCCTTCGGCACGGGCTTTTGTATAGCTGACCATCGTCGAACCCAGAAAAGCGAAGAAGGCCAGCCAAAGGCCCCAATGGGGGCGGAAATGGAGGGCCAACCCCAGGTATATGAAAAATTCCGAGTAGCGGTCCAGCGTTGAATCGAGGATGGCGCCGAAAGCGCTTGTCCTGTTCGTCAGGACCGCCGCTTTGCCGTCGACGACATCAAGGACGCTGCAGACAAACAGGGCCAGCCATGCCCAGAGAGGACGTTCAAGAGAGAACAGCAGGCCGGCTGCCATCCCCGTAACGAGCCCCAGCCCGGTGAGGGCATTCGGGCTGAGCTTCAGCCCGACGAGGACCAGTGAAATTTTATCGCCGAGATTGGCTCCCCAACGGAGCAACGATTTCGGAAAAAAACGAAAAGCTTCAGATTTCTGAGATTCCATTTCTGCCTCATTCCGAGGCGGGCGTTCCTCAGCCCTCCTGACCCGCTCCCCTTCACTCTATTTTAATCTTTTTTTTGGTCGCGGGCTTCTTATTTT
>Ga0315280_10000124_pt1 | contig 142225 bp, 133 predicted proteins | sample YL17G06_40_MG_FD_203697 | JGI IMG/M metagenome (GOLD analysis project Ga0315280, IMG submission 203697) | Sediment microbial communities from Yellowstone Lake, YNP, Wyoming, USA - YL17G06_40 | ecosystem: Environmental > Aquatic > Freshwater > Lake > Sediment | place: USA: Wyoming | collected... | reverse complement strand
CGTCGCTCCGTCCGCAGCGGCGGCCGCGCGACCCGGGAAGGAGGCCGCCGATCGGAGCTATCAGGCCAGCATCGAGCATCGCATGCTGACCGCGCGCAGGGAACTCGCAAGGGCCACCGAGCGCGCAATGGCGGAGGAAACCGTGCGGCTCGATGAGCAGCGCCTTGCCGCCCGCAGGGCGATAATTCAAGAGCGCGCACTGCGCCTCGGCGAAATCGGGACCGCGCTTTCGCTTCTCGCCGCCAGGCTGAAGTCTCAATCGCCTGTTGGGGGACAAGCAGAGATCGAGCAGCGCATCGGCCGGCTGGGTGCCGAGCAGCAAGCCCTGCTGGCCCAAGAAGCGGTAGAATTGAGCCCGGTCGAGACGCAGTACACGGAGCGATTGCAGGCATTCCGGTCCAAGCGTGCGGCAGCGGATGAAGAGGAATTGTCGCGCCTGCGCGCATCCCTGGAAAGGAAGGCGCGCAGCAGCGCCGGCAAACCCATGCAAGAGCGGAGGTTCTCAAAGCCAACGCTGCCTACTGCGCTGGCGCCTGCTCCCATCCCGATCAAGGCGCCGCAGATGCTCCCTCCCACCAACCCTCCCAGCGATGCCGCCTCCGGGCAGGGCCTGGACAGGGCAATCCGGCAGGAGACGGCCGAGCTGGCGACTCTGCTTGCGCGCCGCCACGGGGTGCGGCTCGTGCTGAACCATAGCAGGCGCGACGGGCTGCCTGACATCACGCCTCGCGTTGCTCGCTGGCTCAGCGACTACTGGGCAAGAGCCAAGTGAAGGAGTGACCACCACCGTGAAGATGACACTGGAGCAAATAGCACCGCTGATTGGGGCCGAAATCATCGGCCCGTTTGGCCACATCGAGATAACCGGCGTCCACGGCATCGAGGATGCCGGCGCCGGGCATCTGACCTTCGCGGAGAACGCGAAGATCTTGGCGCGCGCAAGGGGCGCGGCCGCAGTCATCATACCCCCCGACGTGCCCGCTCCCGAGATGCCCGCGCTGCGGGCCGCCAATCCTCGCCTGGCCTTTGCGCGTGCGCTCGCGCTTTTCGCCCCCAAGATACACATCGAGCCCGGCGTACACCCCACGGCGGTCGTTGGGCGCCAGGTCGAGGTGGCGGACGAGGCCTGCGTGGGCGCGCTCTGTTTCCTGGGAGAGAGGGTTCGCATTGGCAGGGGAGCGGTTATCTATCCGATGGTCTATCTGGGCGACGATGTGACGGTGGGAGAAGGCGCGACGATCTACCCTAATGTCACCGTTTACCACCACGTGGAGATCGGCGCCAGGACCATCATACACTCCGGCGCCGTCATCGGCGCCGACGGCTTCGGGTTCACGCGTGTCAACGGCAAGCTCCACAAGATTCCGCAGATCGGCCGCGTGGTGATCGGCGAGGAGGTCGAGATAGGGGCTGGGGTTTGCGTTGACCGCGCAACGACAGGCGAGACGATAGTGGGCAGCGGCACCAAAATTGACAACCTGGTCCAGATAGGGCATAACACACACATAGGCTGCGACTGCATTATCGCAGGTCAGGCTGGGCTGGCTGGCAGTGGCCGCATCGGCGACAGGGCGGTGCTGGCCGCCAGAGCGGGGACGTCGGATCACGTGACAGTGGGAGAAGATGCGCTTATCCTGGGGTGCGGCGTCGCGGTCTCGGATGTGCCACCGCGTGCGCGAGTTTCCGGCTTTCCCGCGCGGCCGCACGAGAAGGTGATGCGAGCGCAAGCCGGGGCCATGAAACTGCCCGAAATGATCGCATTGGTCCGGGATCTTCAGCGCCGGCTGAGCGCGCTGGAAGCGAGCAGCAAAGCAGGGGGGCGCGGTTCCTAGATGAAGGTACATGCTGCCTGCGGCCGGATCGCGGTGACCTTCGCCGTGCTTGCGCTATTGATCGCAGCAGCGGGCGGCGTTGTTGTAATCGTGATGCCGCGGGGTGCGCATGTTGGGCCTGCGCGAAAACGCGCGGCCCGGACGTTTGAGGCGCAGTTCGAGGGGATATCGCTGCGCGGCCGCGGCTGGCAGCTCGAGGGCGATCTGGCCGAGGTCAGCCGCGACGGCGAAAACGTGCTCTTGCGACCGGTGCGCCGCGCGAGCCTGCTGCGAGACGGGCGGCTGCAGATCAATCTGAAATGCGACCGCTTGGCCCTGCACCGCCCCAGCGGCGACATGGTCATCTCCGGAAAGGTGATGCTGACGACGTTCAATGGGCTGCGCCTCCAAACAGAGCGCCTGCGCTGGCTGGCAGAAAAGCAGATGCTGCTGGGCGACGCCCCCGCATTGATGCGCCTGGGAAATGTCGCCATGCGAGTTTCGCGTCTCACCTACTCCGTCGGAGACCAAAAGCTGCAGTGCGGCTTCGGGGTGCGACTAGCAACGCGCGATTCTCACGTCACTGCCGACCGCCTGGCGGTGCTTGTGCGCGAACGGCAGGTGCGCCTCGCGGGAAACATAGCCGGCCGGCTCGCGGTGGATGAGCGGGGGGAGTTCCTGTCCCGGGGCCCGGCCGCTGAACTCCGCAGGCTGCTGACGCTGCCCGGAAAGGGGACATGATGCGGCAGCGATGGGCGCCGATGCTGATCACCATCGGGGCGCTGTGCGCCGCGTGCTCGCGGCAGTGCGCACAGCAGAGCGAGCCGACAAAGCCAGCAAAGCAACCGCCGGAAATACACGACATCGTGCTCGAACACGCAGACAGGTACCGCTACGACGAGAAGAGCACCGCCGTCGAGCTGGCCGGCGATGTCGTCCTGCGCCACGAGGACGGCACGCTGCGCTGCGCCAAGATCGTCTTCAACACCAAGACCAAGCAGGGCCAGGCGAGCGGCAATCCAACCTTCGCAGACCCGCGTCACACGGTATCAGGCGAAGTGCTGTTCATTGACTTCAAGGCCAGGGTGGCGGGTTTTCGGGGCGGCGTGAAGGTCGTGCGCTGGCCGAAGGAGCAGCAAAGCGGTGCGAGCGGCTCGGCTGCCTCGGCAGGCCAGAGCGATAACAAGCAAGGCGAGAAAGAAAAGCGCCTGGCCGAATACGAGAAAGAAAAGACGGTGATAACCGCCGAGGAGGTCCAATACTACTACCGCGAGAAGAGAGTGGTGGCAAAGGGGAAGGTGAAAGCAGAGCAAGAGAAGAGGACCACCTGGGCCGACGAGGCGACTTACACCGATGCCGACGAACTTCTGATCGTAAAGGGCAACGTTCGCCTCCAGACCTCCGAGGGCGAATCTTTCCAGTGCAGCAAGGCAACGGTCAGCCTGCGCGAGAACTGGATTGAGGCGGAGGGGCCGATTACCAGCCGCTTCAGGGTCTCCGAGGAGGAATAAGTGCTGATAATAATCGGCGAACGGATCAATTCCACGCGCAAGGCAATTGCGGAAGCGATCCGTGCGCGCGATGCGGCCGTGATCCAGAAGGAGGCTTGTGAACAGGTGCGCGCGGGCGCGCACTATCTGGACGTCAACGCGGCCGCCCTGCTCGAGAACGAGCCTGTTCACATGGAGTGGCTCGTGAACACCGTGCAGCAAGCGGTAGAAGTGCCGCTGTGCCTCGACTCGCCCAGCCCTGAGGCACTGGCGGCCGGACTTTCCGCACACCGGGGGCGTGCCCTGGTGAACTCCATCAGCGCGGAACGGAGCCGGGCGCAGGCTATCTTGCCTCTCGTCAGGCAACACGATGCCGAGGTGATCGGGCTCACGATCGAGGAAAGCGGGATCCCAACAACTGCCGCAGAGCGGGCGCGCCTTGCGCAGGCCGTGGTTGCGATCGCGGCCGAGTACGGCATTCAGCAGGAGCGGATTTTCATAGATCCCCTGGTGCGGTGTGTGGCCTCGGAGCCGACACAGGGGCGCGAGGTGCTGGAGGCAATGCGCGCCATTTCCCAGGCGTTGCCAAAGGTGAAAATCGTTTGCGGCCTCAGCAATGTCTCATACGGCCTTCCCCGCCGTGGGCTTCTCAATCGAACCTTCCTCGCGATGTGCATGGCGGCCGGACTCAGCGCCGCGGTTCTCGACCCCCTTGACAAACACCTGATGTCAACGCTCCGGGCGGCGGAGGCGCTCAGGGGCCAGGACGAGTTCTGCCTCGAATACCTGCGCGCCCACCGCGAAAACCGCCTGCTGCACTAGTCCATGCTCCCTGTAGGGGCGGCCCCCAGTGGCCGCCCGCCTACCGCCACGACAGCCCCAAGGACCGAAAGAAGGCAACGGTCTGCTCGGCGATGCGCAGCGGGCGCAGGGGGCGGATTTCCAGCACCCAGGCTCCGCGGAAGTTTATGTCGTCCAGCGTCTGGAGAAGGTATTCCCAGTCCTGCCGCGGTATGGTGCCAACCCCGGGCGTGTAGTGGTCGCCCTCTGGAAGGGTGTCCTGAATGTGCAGATGAGCCAGCCGCGGCTTCATCACGTCAAGATATGCCGGCATCCCGAATCCTTCGCGGCCCTGATAAGTGTGGCCGGTGTCCAGGCAGAACTTCAGTTCGTCAACATGTTCGTGCGCAGCCTCGATCACGTGCAGGGGCCCGTTCTCGAGGCAAAGAATGACCCCCCGTTCGCGGGCATAGGCGACCACATTGCGAGCGAAGCCATAGTCAGGATTGTCCCCCGAGACCAGCATGTTGCCAGGATGAACAACTATCACGTCGCTTCCCACATCGGCCGCGCAATCAATCTGCCGCATGTGCCCTTCGAGGTCCGTCACGTCGCCGCTGTGCCAACTCGAACGGATTCCCTTGAGCAGCATGCGCAGCCGATCGCGCATCCCAGGGTCGAACAGATCAGGCACATCGTGCCACCCCGGCCAGAGCTCAACCCCGAAGCCCGCGTCTGCGATCTCGGCCACGGCCTCCTCGAGCGCGGGCTGTGTTACGTAGTGCGTGTAGTTCCAGAGGCTTATGCGATAGTCAGTCATTGCGTGTTGCTCCAGGGGCCACCTTCGCTGCCGACCGCTTCCTTCCTCCCGGAAGGTCGGCGGGCCCGGCCCGGCGAAGTATCCGCTGCGGAAGGTAGGATGATATGCCAGCCGAGGAGTTGCCATGAAGAAGATCCTCATCGTCTTCCATTCACAGGAGGCCGGCAATACCGAGCACATGGCCGAACTGGTGGCGCGCGGATGTCGGCAGGTGCGGGGCGTCCAGGTCTCGCTGGCGAACACCAACAAGGGAAGGGTGAATATGCGGCGGCTCGAGAGCGCGGACGGACTTGCCCTGGGCACGCCGGACTACTTCACGTACATGGCCGGCGGCCTGAAGATGTTCTTCGACGATGCCACCATTGCTATGTGGCGCGGCGCGAAGATAAAGGGAAAGCCCTGCGTCACGTTCGGCACCCACGGCGGAGGCAGCAGGGGAATCCGCAGCGTGGAGAGCCTGGCGAAGCACATGGGCTGGGAAAAAGTGGCCCCGAGCGTCATCTGCCAGGGCCGGCCCAAGGGAGAAGCGGCAAAGCAAGCGGTTGCTCTGGGCAAGGCACTGGCGCGCCACGTCACCGCAGCATCCTGACTGGCAGCCGCCGGCTCCTTAGCGCCCCATCGCCCTCAGCCTAACAACGCCTATCAAAACCTCGGCATTCTGTCACCCTGAGCGCCAGCGAAGGGTCTCATGACGGCGAGATTCTTCGCCTTCGGCTCAGAATGACAGCGGGCGGGAACAGGGGTTTTGATAGATACTCCAAGGTGTCAGCGCAAAGGCTAGAGAATGCGCGCCCCCATGCGAGAGCAGATGTCGCGGACGATCGCGGCGTTTTCGGCGACCTGGTCTTTATCTTTCGGGAAGATGCCAACGACCACCGCGTCCGTGGGCTTGATGTTGTTGAACGTAAACTCGAAGGCCGCCCGCACGTCGTCGCTCGTCGCGCATTTTCGCCCCGCGCCCAGGATCTTGAACGCCAGGCAGGGCTTCTGAACCTGGCGGATCACGCGGCACATCGCGTCGCGGTCTTCATCGGCATACTGTTCCCACCCCCCATGATGCCCGACCGTGAAGAAGAGCGGCCTCTCCTTTCTGCTGATCGCGTACATGCAGGTCATGTAGAAATCCACGGGCCAGGCGTGCTCTTCGGCGTATTCCACCACCTCCGGCAGGTGCGTCCCCAGGCCCGCCACCGGGACATTGTCATGGAGAAACTGCACGCGGTCGCGCAGTTCGTCAATCTTCCTCTGCGCCCATAGGTTGTCAGCCTTCGTCCCATGGTGATAGACGGCGACAGGGTTAAACTGTAGGATGCGGCGGACGTTGCCCTCGAAATCCGCTATCTCCGAGGCCGTCTGCGCAATCCACTGGATTCTTCCGCCCTCGTTCCAATACTCGTTCAGCAGGCGCGTGATGTGCGCATCGCCGCGCGCCTGGATTGTGTTGATCCCGTTTTCCTCGCACCGTCGCAGCGTCTGCTTGATCCGCTCGGCAGTGAACCAGTCCACCATCTCGCGGTCGCGGTCTTTCCCCTGATGGGAATTCCCGCTGATCGGATTGCCGCCGATGATCAATCGCGAGACCAGGTGCGGCCCCAAGGCTACCGGTGACAGTTCGTTCATGGTGCTCTTCATTGTAGCACATCCGCCGGGTGGATGCGCGCAGGCCATCGCCCCCTGGGGCCAGGCGCACTACAAACCGCAGCGGATTTTGTGCTCGATGCCGTATTTCGCGGCGAGCGAGCGCGCTCGTTTTCCGAGCCGCTCCTGATATACCGCGCCCGCGCCGGGATCGTTCGCAACCCCGTCAAAAACGGGCAGCGCCGCCGGGAAATCGCGCTTCACGGTCGCGCGCACCGAGGACGCAACCCCCGACCGGAAATTGAGCCGGTCCACGTAAAAGTGGGTTATCGGCAAGGGCGCGATTCTTGAGACCAGCCACTCGATGTTGTCCTGTGTATCAGTCAGCCCGGGTATGAAGGGCCCGAGAAACGTCCAGATCTCCACGCCCCGCCGGCCAGCCTCCGCAAGCGCATCCAGCCGCTCCGCAGTGGCCGATGCGCAAGGCTCGATCTTTTGGCGCACCTTCTCATCAGCAGCGGTAACCGTTACCCCCAAGGTCAGATCGCGGGCTCGTTCCAGCAGATCGAAGTCGCGCCGCACGAGGGCGCTCTTGGTCAGAATGCTGACGGGCCATCCGTTCTCGACCAAGATCCTCAGGCATCCGCGCGTCACCTGGTGCTCCCTTTCCAGCGGCTGCCAGCCGTCGCATACCGAACTCAGGAAAACGCGGCCGCGCTTCTTGCGCCGCACTTCGCGCGCCAGCACCTCAGGCGCATTCAGGCGCACGTCAACAAACTCGCCCCACGGCTCATTGTGACCGGTAAACCGCTTCATGTAGCGCGCGTAGCAGTAGCGGCAGCCGTGCTCACACCCTACGTAGCAGTTGATGCACCAGTCCGCCAGCCCAGATTCGGCCAGGGCCGACTTGCACTCGATCACCCTCACGATCACGGCATCATTATACTCCGGCCGTGTCCAGCGCTGCGGGGCCCTATCCCCACACCACGCGCGCCCTGTAGTACGCGGTCAGCGACATCAGCCCTACCCTGCAGGTCAGGAGAAGTGCATAGGCCGCGTCAACCGCGGGGACCTCGTGACGACGGCGAGGCAACATGAATGGCAACCGCCAATACCACCCAGTTGGCCCCCCAACACATCCGCGGATTGACACTCCCGTCATGCCCACAGTTGCGGATTAGCTTAGCGGAGTCTACCCGGACGCCTCCCGCAGTTTCCCAATCGTCTGAGGAGCGCCCTCAACCGCCCTGGTAATGGCAAAACCCGCGATGGCGTCGGTCATCGCCGGAGCCACATAACCCAGCACCCTATCCCTGTCCAGTGGCAGTGTCAACCGCGTAAGTGGACTCGGCGGGGCGCAGGCAGCCAGCGCCAACCTGCTACGGGTCTGCAACAGCGCCTCGATACTCTTGACTTTCCCCAGACCCGTTGTCGCCATCATACTAGAATCCCTGACATGGTCAATCAGAGACCAGAACGCGTCAAGAGTGTACCTTGACCGCGCCGCCGCGTACACGCGCATATGAACCTCCTCGGGCGTGAAAAACGGCTGGTCGTAGTCGTACCATAGTTCATCGCACACGTCTGCGCTGTCGAGTCGAGCGAGGAATGTGCCGCCAGTCCAGTCATATTCCATGCACTCCCCGATGATTATGCGCCTGCCGCCTGCCAGGCCGCTGAGCCGCGCGAAGATGTCGCCTACCGCTTCGACGCTCATAGCGTGCCTCACCTCCATATACTGGAGCAGCTTCTGAGCGTTTGTCTGGCGGACTGCCTGCGTTGCGTTCGCGAAGGCCCTAATGAATCCTTGAACTTCGGCTGCGTGCAGCAGACCTTCTGGAGTAACCCGCGAGAAATCGGCGGTGATCGTGTTTATGAAGGAAATCCCTGTGCCGCTGTCTGCGAGCGCCAGGTTCCAGGGTCCTGGAACTTCCTCAAAGTCCGCCACACTAACCCCTGCCTGCCCCATCCTCTGACGGCACTCGTCGCAAAAGCAGGTCAGAGAAAGCCGTTCACCCTCCGCCCCCATTGGCCACAGGTCCACTGTATCGAGCGCCACGTGGATGCGCTCAGCCGGCACATACCGCGTTACAGTTTCGATGCACGAGCGAAGGAAGGTCACAAGGAGGTCCCGGGTGCGTCGCTTGTAGATGCAGGGCTGTGCGCTCTTGCGGCCGCGAACGTCAACAATCTCCAGATTCTCCGAGAGCCACTTCACCCCGGGATCAACAACCAACACTACCTGCAGCCCGAGTGCATTCGCCTCCCTTGCAGCGTTGGAAATCAGTATTCCCCTGACGTTCGCCCGCTCTACTGCATAGGGCCTCAAGTGCAGAGCGTTCTCGAACCAAGGTCCTGCGTGGCTGAAGACGGGCAGGCACACGGCTGCCGGCGGGACGTCTTCACCCCACGCTTGCATGAACTCACTGCACAGCGCATCCAGAGACTGGAACCCAAACACTACCGGGTGCATTATGTCGAGAAACCATGTTCTTCTTGTTGACTTGTCGGTCATTGCGTTCACCTCCTGAGAAACATGAACCCTTTATCGTCGATGCCGGCCTCTCCTGTCCGCACCATTTCATCCGCCACCGCAGCTACATCCTTCTCAGGTTCCTGCACCGAATGGGCAACGTCATCTATCAGGTACTCTCTCGACACTCGTTGGGGGGGCCTGAGCTCTGTCCTAATCGCGTCTCGTATCACCTTGCGTTGTGCGGGGATCTTGTCCTGAATGAAGTCGCGCTTTGTCGTCTCTCGCTGGAGGTATGGAAACTGCCGTCTATCATAGTCCGATGGATTGATTTGCGCCTCAAAGACGGACAGGGCCGCATTGCTGAACAGCTCGGGTCCTGATGCTTCTTCCCCACCAGCAGCACCTACCATCTTCACGGCCCATGGCAGGTCCTGCTTGGGGAAGCGGTAAATCTTGGTTTCCTTACCTTGGCTCCACCTACCACCTCGAATGTGCATCTCCACGCGGCTCTCCCAGCCGTCCGCGAACGACCGCGGGAGCAGAATGGAGTGTGACCAACTGTACCCCGGACCAAGTGGTGGGGGGCCAACGTGGCAATAGCCCGAACACTTAGCCCCGGCTCGGCCATCAATTGTCACATCATAATCCAGGCTTTGCACTAACTTGTCAGAACTATCATTCATCAACTGAACGATCAACACGCTGCCCTCGATGTGGGCGGATGGACAGATGCGGTCTCTCAGGTCCTGGGCAGCCAGTAGCCACCACTGCTTGCGCCTACGCACCCAATCGACAAGCTCACGCAACGCGAACGCCAACAATCCCCCACCAACAACTATGGACAAGCCGTATGTGATCACTTTGTCCAACATGGATCACAGTACTCCGCCAGTTGGCTGCTAAACGCGGTCAACCTTCTTCCAGCAGAGGATACAGCATTGAGTGTTTCATGTCAAGCTGGCGCGACCTATTCGCGGCTTTCCGCCGAGCATCGCCGACCGGCTGATCAGCACGCGCGGCGTCAAGCACGGCCGCCTGGTGCCCACCACCACAGGCCGCTCCCCCGACTGACCGGCCAAGTTGATGCGGGGCCTTATCCCCACACGACGCGCGCGCCGTAGTAGCCGGTAAGCGCCATGAGCGCCACGCCGCAGGCAAGCAGAACCGCATAAGCGGCAGCAACCCTTGGCCTTGGGTTCGTCCCCCTCGCCAGCATCACCCGCAGGGCCACTACCACTACTAAGACGGCGGCGGTTGCGATGCCCAGGTTCCAGTGAGTGTGCACCAGCGCCGACTTGCTCATACTCGGCAGCGCCGCTGCCCACAGGCCAGACGGCACAGAAACCAGCAGCCCCAGGAACCCCACGATCAGCATGTAGAAGGCAGCCTGGCGCAGCCCGGCGTGGCGCCGCCATGCTCCCACCACCTCAAACCCGAAGGCGGTGGCCAGCAACCCGATGTGAAAATGCACAAGCATCGGGTGCAGCGTCTCCTGCATCTCGCGCACGGCGATGCTCCTCCCCGAGAACGACAAGACGTTTGCCGCGAGGCAAGCGCTTCCTCGGCCCAGACTCAAGCACAGGCCGAGAATGCAATGGAACACCCGACTCGTTTCGGCCCTAGTCTTACTTTCGCGCGGCGGCCAAGCGTTCAGCCACGTTGCCCCAGTTGACCAAGTTCTCGATGAAGGCCTTGGTCCAGTCCGGGCGCTTGTTCTGGTACTTCAGGTAGTAAGCGTGTTCCCACACGTCCAGCACCAGGATGGGCGTCACTCCCCACTGCGTCAGGTTCTCATGCTTCTCCGCCTGGAGAACCACCAGGGCATCGTCGCTCTTGCGGTAGGCCAGGATTCCCCAGCCCGACCCCTCAACCGCATTGGTGGCCGCGAGGAACATCGCCTTGAACGCGTCGTAACTGCCGAAGGCCTGGTTGATCGCCTTGGCCAGATCGCCTTGCGGCGCCCCTCCTCCTCCCGGCTTCATGTTCGTCCAGAAGATCGAGTGCAGGATGTGCCCTGAGCCGTGGAACGCGAGTTCCTTGCACACGGGTTTGATGGCCGCGTAGTCGCCCGCCTTTAGCATTGCCGCGAGGCGCTCCTCGGCCGCGTTCAGCCCCTTGACGTAGGCAGCGTGGTGCATGTCGTGATGCAGCCGCACGGTCTGCTCGTCGTAATAGGGCTCCAGCGCATTGTACGCATAGGGCAACGCAGGTAGTTCGTGAGGCATTCTTCCAGTCTCCTTTCTTTCGAGAACGTTCTTATCATCACTTCGCCCGGTCGCTGGGTCGGCCGCCGAAGCGACGCTCTCGGCCTGCAGCAGACCGCTGGCGAAAATGGTGGCAATTGCCGCGCTTCCCATGCGCCTCAGCGCCTGGCGGCGGGTGATCCCCTGTCCTCCCTCGGCATGATCAACCTTCATGAGACCCCTTCGCGCCGTTTCTCTTGCCACTTTCCGGATTCGAACCCCGTTGTCCTTTCCGGACTTCTAGCTCCCACGGCCCAATCTCGCCTGGAGCAGACGCGAGGCTAATCGGTTAGTGGAACCAGCGTTGCGCCCGCGAGGTTCCACAATTTGGAAAATAAAATGCGATGGAAAGCGTCGAGACGCGCAAAGCCAATAGGCTGATAAACGAGAAGAGCCCTTACCTTCTCCAGCACGCCTACAACCCTGTTGACTGGTACCCGTGGGGAGACGAGGCTTTTCAACGCGCTAAAGCAGAGGACAAGCCCGTCTTCCTCAGCATCGGCTACGCGACCTGTCACTGGTGCCACGTGATGGAGCGCGAGTCGTTCGAGGACCAGGAGATCGCGGCGCTGCTGAGCGAGAACTTCATCAGCATCAAGGTTGACCGCGAGGAGCGGCCCGACATTGACCAGACCTACATGACCGCGGTCCAGGCAATGACAGGCCAGGGCGGCTGGCCGCTTTCGGTGTTCCTGACTCCTGAACGCAAGCCCTTTTTCGGAGGCACCTATTTCCCCCCGCACGATCGTGTGGGGATGTCCGGATTCTCCACCCTCCTGAAAAGGATCGCCGAGGCCTGGCGCACGCGCAGGGCTGATGTCGAAACCATAGGCAGCCAACTTGCGCAAAGCCTGCAAGCGGCTTCGAAAAGCGAGGGGCCAAGGGGCGGCCTTTCGTCGGCGCTGCTCGACGGGGCCTATCGTGACATTGCAGCGTCTTTCGATCATCGCCATGGCGGATTCGGAACGGCCCAGAAGTTCCCACAGGCGGGAGTGCTCCTGTTTCTGATGCGGCACCATCATCGCACCGGCGATAGGAGCGCGCTGCAGATGGTGCGGCGGACCCTCGATGCCATGGCAGACGGCGGTATCTTCGACCAACTGGGCGGAGGCTTCCACCGCTATGCGGTGGATCAATCATGGCTGGTCCCCCACTTTGAGAAAATGCTTTACGACAATGCTCTGCTGGCCAGCGCGTACCTCGAGGCCCACCGCCTGACCAAGGAACCGCGATACGCGCAGATCGCGGCGGAAACGCTCGACTACATCCTGCGCGACATGACTTCCCCCGAGGGCGGCTTCTACACGGCTGAAGATGCCGACAGCGAGGGTGAGGAAGGCCGTTTCTACACCTGGACCCCGAGCGAAATACGCGAGGCCTTGCAGCCCGCGCAGGCTGAACTCGCAATGTCGTGCTGGGGCATAAGCGAGCGCGGAAACTTCGAACATGGGCGCTCGGTGCCCCACGTTGTCGCTGCGCCCAAGGACGAGTCGCTGCGGCAGTCACTTGCTTCGGCGAGAAAGGCCCTTCTGCAGACAAGGGCCAGGCGGCCGCGGCCGCTGCGCGACGACAAGATACTAACCGGCTGGAACGGCCTGATGATCTCCGCGATGTGCGCCGGATACCAGGTGCTCGCAGGGCATCGGTTCCTGGAAGCGGCACGGCGTGCTGCAACATTCATCCTCGAGAACATGGTACGCGACCGGCTGCTCCTTCGCCGGTGGCGCCAGGGCCAGGCCGCGATACCGGGCTTCCTGGAGGACTATGCGTTCTTCGTGCAGGGCCTGATTGACCTGTATGAATCCGATTTCGATGCCGCATGGATAACCGCGGCACTGCAACTCAACGAAGAGATGGTCGCGCGCTTCGGCGACGCGGGGGGTCCGTTTTTCGATTCAGCCGAGGAACACGGTTCCCCCCTCATGCGAGCGAGACAGCAGCACGATGGCTCCACCCCGTCCGGCAATTCAGTCGCGGCGATGAACCTGCTGCGCTTGAGCCAGTTCACCGGGAACACCGCACTTCGCGAGCGCGCGCAGGAGGTTCTCGAGGCCATGCAAGCGCAGATGGAGGCGTATCCGGCGGCATTCCCGTATGCGCTCTGTGCAGTTGATAATCTCCTTGCGAGAGCGAGGGAAATCGTGATCGCAGGCTCGCCCAGTCATCCTGCTACAAAGGAGATGCTGGCAATCGTGAGGGCCGAATTCCTGCCTAGCAAGATCGTCGCGCTTGCCGATCCGCACGACGCGGAAGCGGCCGCCCTTTTCCCGTTGATCCATGCGCACAAACCCCGCGCAGGAAGGCCCGTTGCCTACGTTTGCGAGAATTTCGCCTGCCGCGAACCAACGACCGACACGCAGCAACTGGCCGCTTTCCTCTCGTCACCCGCCGCGTAGGGGCGAACCCGGTGTTCGCCCCTTGGGTACCGCCGGCGTCCCGCCGGCAGCCCCAATGGAATCAGCGACGCGAACGGGGGAGCCTGCCCCCCTCGACGCCACGATCCGCGCAGGGCGAAGGAACCGTAGCGCGCCCGAAGAAGATACCGCGGCGCGGCGGACCCAATCGGGACAGACAGGGATGCGAAGATGACCACCATCTACTTCGTTGCCTTCGGCCCGGTTGATCACAGCCTGCTCCGCAAGCTGGCGGAAGAAACAGGCCGCATTCTGGGGCTCACTGTCGAGATCGCCCCGGCCGCGCTGGAAATCCCCAAGAACGCCTATGACCGCAGGAGAGATCAACACCTCTCAGACGCATTCCTTGCCGAATTGCGGAGAGAACGCCCGGCCCCCCGTGCGACAGTCCTGGGAATAACCCAGGTGGACCTGTACACACCCGGACTGAACTTCGTCTTCGGTCAGGCGGACATGAGCGAAAGGGTGGCCGTCATTTCCCTCTGCCGCCTGCGGCCCTTCAGGGCCATCCTGAGGGCGGCCCCTCAGGGTCGCTCGAACGGGCGCACTGAGTTCTGGGGCAGGCCGCACAATGAGCCCCTGCTGCTGGAGCGGGCGGTCAAGGAGGCGGTTCACGAGTTGGGCCATACCTTCGGCTTGCCGCACTGCCCCAACCCTTCCTGCGTGATGCACTTTTCCAACAGCCTTGCCGATACTGACCGCAAGGGGAAGCAGTTCTGCCCCTCCTGCAAGCGCAAACTCCCTGCGCGCCCGTAGCGGCGCCGCCCCGCCGCCTCGGTGCGCCGGCTTGGAGGTAGGGGCGGAGCGCTGCTCCGCCCGGCTTGCCTTGCAATAAGACGCAAGACCCCGTCAAGGTGCTCTCCCTTTTTCACGCCCGCCCCGGAGAGGAGACCGGCGTTCGCGGGTTGAATCCGCGAGGCCGGGCGCAGCCACAGTGGCACAAGAGCAATCATGAGGACGTTCCCTGCCATCATCGCGCTGCTGATGCCGGCGACAGCAATCTTCGGTGCCGGACTGGAGGTTAGTAAAGCAATGCCAACCAAACAGAAGCCCCCATTCTCGATCTGGGTTACCCATTCTATGGACACAGTGTTCAAGGACACGCCCGCGCCCGCGCACCCTAGCCGAGAGATCTCGCTGCTGGCCGCGGGAGGGGAATACGAGTCGGCCCAGCTGGTGATCGCGCCGAGAAAGGACATCGAGGCGGTGACGGCTTCGGCGACGGCCCTTTCGGGGCGGAAGGGCAGGATACCAGCCGGGCGGGTCCAGTGCCGCTTCGTCGGCTATCAGTGGGTCGAGGAGAACTCGAAAGCCTCCCCGCCAGAGGAAGTGACCCGAAAGGCCCCGGCCTGGTTTCCCGATCCCTTGCTGGAGGAGCGCTGCGTGTCCGCGAAACAAGGCGGGAACCAGCCGGTGCTGGTAACGGTGTCGGTGCCCAGGAGTGCGACGGCGGGAGTGTATCGCGGGAAGGTGAGGATCGAGGCGGACGGCGCGCGGGTTGAAGTGCCGCTGACCCTCGAAGTGCTGCCGTTCAGCTTGCCCAAGAAACCTTCGCTGTACGTGACGAACTGGTTCAGCCCTGGCGCGATCGCGAACGCATATAAGGTGAAACTATACAGCGAGGAGTTCTGGATACTGCTGCGCGCGTTCGCGCGCGATATGGCCGAGCACCGCCAGAACGTGGTGATGGTACCGCCGGACCTGGTTGATGTCTATATCGAGGCGGATGGAAGCCTGACTTTCGACTTCCCGCGCTTCGACAGGTGGGTGAGCATCTTTGAGAAGGCAGGTGCGGCGGAACGGCTTGAGATCATGCACCTTGGCGGGCGGACGACGAACGAGTGGGAATGCCCGACGTTCACGATTCCGAAGCGGCCTGCGCTGGTGCGCGCGACCGGCGAGCGCAAGGACATCGAGATCGAGCAGTTCCTGCCCGGCCTGGTCAAGCACCTGAAAGAAAAGGGCTGGCTGGAAAAGAGCATAATTCACGTGGCCGACGAGCCGATAGCGGTGAACGTCGAGTCGTGGAAAGCTGCCTCGCGGCGGGTTCATGCAGCCGCGCCCGAGTTGTGCCGCATTGATGCGATACACGTGCCGGGCCTGCCCGGTGACCTTGAGGTATGGGTGCCGCAACTCAACTTCTTCGATGAGTCATACGAATCGCTGCGCCAGGCCCAGCAGAAGGGCTTGTGCGAATTGTGGTTTTACACCGCCTGGGTTCCGCAGGGCAAATACCCCAACCGGCTGATGGATTTCCCCCTGATCAAGCCGCGGCTCTTGCACTGGATCAACTTCCTCTACGGGGCGACCGGCTACCTGCATTGGGGCCTCAACTGGTGGGACCTCAAGCAGGGCACATTCTCGCCGGGCGACGAGTGGATTATCTACCCCGGCAAGAGGGGACCGCGCGGCAGCCTACGCTGGGAGGCGATGCGGGATGGGCTTGAGGATTACGAGTATTTCAAATTGCTGGCGCAGCGGCGCGGGGAGAAGCACGCGATGGCCCTCGGGCGCAAGATAATGCGCACCATCACCGACTACGACCGCGACCCGAAGCGCCTGCTCGAGGTGCGGCGGCAGATGGCGAGGGAGATAGTAGCAGCCAGGCCGTAAGGGCGGGCTCCAAACTTGCCTTACACCGGGTTTGTCATTCTGAGCCCTTCACCACCTGTCATTCTGAGCCGAAGGCGAAGAATCCCATTCTCCTCAGGGTAAACTCCGCGAAGAATCTCGACTCCAAAAGAGAGACCCTTCGCTGCGCTCAGGGCGACAACACAAGAAGTAGGGGCGGGTTTGAAACCCGCCCCTACGAGAAACCACATGGGGCATGAGGCAATCTCATGCCTTACGATTGTCCGCTCGCGGGAGCAGCAGCGCTGCTCCCCTACGTGATGCCTGAATGTGGTTACTTGGCGAGCAGGCGCGTGAAGGTGTCCACGTGCTCTTCCTCTTCGGCAAGGATTTTCTCCATCATCGTGCGCGAGGTGACGTCGTCCTCCTGCCTGCAGAGCGCGATGATGTCCCTGTACATCTTGACGGCCTCGTTCTCGACCTGCAGGTCGTCCTTGAGCATCTGCTGCAGGTTTTTCGACGCCTTGACCGGGTCGCGCTCATTGGTTGGCTCGCCGCCGAGATAGGCGATGCGCTCGGCGAGGTCTTCCGCGTGCTTCATCTCCGTCTTGGCGATGCTCTTGAAGATTTCGGCCACCGGCGGAGATTCGATCCCCTGGGCCATGTAATGCTGGCGCATGTATTGGAGCACGACCCCCAGTTCCCGCTTGCGCGCCCGGTTGAGCGCATCAATCAGCTTCTTGCTTGCCATTCGGATCTCCTTTCTCTAAAGCGTGCCCGAAAAGGGCCCGGCTGTCATTCTGAACGAAGTCAAGAATCTCATTTGTGCGATGGGATGCTTCGCGGAGTTTACCCTGAGCGAAATCGAAGGGCTCAACATGACATTTCGGCTGCCCCGTCATTCCTCGCGTCCGCCTGCAGCGCGTCGCCGCCGGCCTTTTTCATTATTTCGGCAGCAGTTTGTGCGCTCCTGCAACGATTGCGTCAACAACCGCCTTCACCCCGCGCTGCCCGTATTCAACCGATGCGTTGGTTCGCGGATCCCTCCCGTTCACCCCGATGAGCGGAATGCTCGCGTCTTTCGGCAGAACGCCCAGGTCCACCAGTTGCGGCCTCAGTGCCATCATCAAGGACGTCTCCCACGCAGCAGCATGATCCCCGGCGTCCGGTATCTGGTCGCGCACCAGCTCGTAGCCCGTCACGGCCCAGGCCTTCGCTTTCCCATCCAGGGAATAGAGCTCGACAGCGGCCCTCGCGTGGCGCAAGAGGGGATAGTGCCCGGCAATCAGCACGATCACCTTGAAGCCCAGGCTCTGCAGCTCGTGCATTATGTGCACCAGCAGGTCAACGTAGGCGCGGTCCTGTTGATCGGCGGCGCGGTGCATGTACCCGGGGGCGAAGTTCTCGCGCGGCAGGTACATCTTCTCCGCGATCTTTCCCTCGGGGTCGTGGTTGGCTTCCATCAGGTGCGTTTCCCTGTTCTCTCCCCAGAACAACGCGGGAAAAGCCAGCCCACCGCCCTGCTCGGCGCAGCGCATAGCAAGCGCGTGCGCCTTCACCGTGTCGAGCCCCAGGCAGTTGTGCTCCCCGTGCCACTCGATGCCCCCGATTGGCACGTAAGCGATAGGGCACTTCTCGCGCGCGGCCACGACCTCGTGTGGAAGCATTTCCTCGTATCTTACCTTCGCCACGTTATGCCTCCCCTGTTTCTACTTCGCCCGCTTCGCCTCCGCGCACATGAACTCCACCAGCGCTGCGCCCGCCGCCCCGGCGGCGCGAAGCATGTATTCGCGGCTGCGACGCGTAACGGTCATCAGGTCGAATAGCCTCCACCGCAGCGTGGCACAGTAACGCTCAATTATCAACTGGCACGATGGCCCGCCTCCCCCTCCGCCGCCGGCGGCCGCGATGCCGAGAACGAAAACCCCCTGGGTGCGCGGCTCGCCTGGCCCGGCGACCTCGCACCTGCGCAGCCGGTCCAGGAAGTTCTTCGCCACCTCGCTCACCTCGCCGAAGTACACCGGCGTGCTGAACACCAGGCCCTGCGCTCCTGCGATTCGCTCCCGCACCTGCTCCAGGTCATCCTCTATGATGCACAGCCCCTCTCTTCGGCACCTCCCCCACCCCTGCTCGCATGCCAGGCACGCCTGCAGCTCGAGTTTCCTCAGGTGGATGAGCGCCGTCTCAGCGCCTGCTCGTCGCGCTCCGGCCAGCGCGCGCTTTGCCATGGTCGCTGTCAGGCCATCAACGTTGGGGGAAGTCTGGATGCCGAGAACCTTGATCTTCACCGTTGCGCTCCTTCCAAGGGCCATCGCCCGCCGCCCTTCTTCGCTGCGGCTGTGCAGGGCTCCTGCACTCGCCGCCCCAACGCTGTCCGGCCAAAGCGCCCAGATAATCTTTTGACTGCTAGAAGGGGAAGCAAGCGTCCCCGGCGAACGGCCCTGCAACCGCGCCCCGAGCCTGGGATCTCGGAAACGCGGCCGATAACCAGTAACAGGAGGACGCTGGAATGGATCTTGTCATCGCCACCGAGCAGGGAACCGTCAAGAGGGTAACCCTGGACCAGTTCCGCAAGCAAAGCCGCAGCGGGGCCGGTGTCACTGCCATTGCTGTCTCCGAGGGCGACCGGGTAAGGGCGGTTGCCTGCGCGCAACCAGACCAGGACGTCATCATCGTCACCGAGCGCGGCATGGCCATTCGCTTCGCCGGCAGCGAAGCGCGCGCCATGGGCCGCACGGCCAAGGGCGTGAGGGGCATATCCCTCAAGCAAGGCGACCGAGTCAGCGCGCTTATTGTAGCCAAGTAGGCCGCCCGCCCGACAGCAGCAGCGGCCGCAGGCGAGCCGCCTGCTTTGTGCTCCGAGCCGCAAGCGCGGCCAGCGAACAGGGCGCCGCGCCCGGGTGAAGGGCGGGCGTTCTGGCGGGTCGAAATGGGCCGGGGCGGAGGACTAGTGCGGGTTGGTCCTGGCGTCAGGCCAGGCGCAGCGCGGCGCTCGCCAGGGGGCAAGCCCTCCTGCGGTTTGAGCCTATGACGGCCGCCCTCCCCGCAGACGGGCTGGCCTGCGTCGGACCAGCTCGCGCGCCGCGTCTTTTGCGCCAAGAACAGGCTGCCGGCGCGGGACTGGCCAGGCGAACACATATCCCCGCCCATCAGGAGGAGAACAGATGAGAATCGGATTCATCACCGATCTATCCGAGGCGGACTTCAAGTTTGCCGCGGACAACGACTTCCCGTGCGTCGAATACAACTGCGCCAACAAGCCCGACGTCATCGAGCGCCTGCCGGAACTCAAACGCCTGGTCAAGAAATACGGCGTGCCCTTCTCAATGATTGGCCTCTTCGGCCCAAACTACATTTCCGAAAACAGCGAGGAGGCCAGGCAGCACAAGGAGGGCGCCCTGCGCCTGATTGATTTCTGCGCCGAACTCGGCGCGCCGCTGATGACCACGGGCGGAGGACTGCTCGAGTCCAAGAGCGCGGAAGAACAAGCCAAGAGGGTAATCCCCATCCTGTCGGACCTTGTCGCGCACGGCAAGAAGCGCGGCGTCAAGGTGGCCGTTTACAACTGCCACTGGACTAACTTCATCATCGGGCCACAGGCGTGGCAGGCGGTGCACACCCAGATACCGGACCTGGGCATAAAGTACGACCCGTCACACTGCATCTACGATGGCAATGACTACCTGGCCGAGGCGCGCGACTGGGGCAACCGCTTCTATCACGTTCACGCCAAGGGCTCGCTGATCATCGGCGGCCAGCGCTTCGAGGACCCGCCCGCGGGAATGGATCAGACCAACTGGGGAGCGCTGATCGCGGTGCTGTATCACCACAATTTCGCGGGCGACATCGTGATCGAGCCGCACTCAGGGACGTGGCTCGGCGAGCGCCGCCAGGCGGGCATCCTGATCGCTCGCCGCCACCTGGCCCAGTTCATCTGCTAGCCAGGCCTGATGTAGGGGCGGCCCCCTGTGGCCGCCCGATTCGGGACCCCGCCCCTCGAAGAGGGACCCTGAAGGGTCCCTTCCTCGGGGTCCTGAAGGGCACAGGGGCTCGCCTACGAAATATCAGCGGACACTAGTGACTCGCCAGGAAATCGCGCACCCACTCCGCCTGCTCGGGGTGCTGGTCAATCAAGCACGCGGCCAGAATGCTGAACCCGTTGATCTTGCCCTCTGTCAGGTAGTCCACAATGCGGTTGAACTGGAACTCCATCGCCTCCAGAGGCACCGGTGAGCGCGTCGGGTAGTCGCGCAAGTAACAGCCCAGCACAACTGGCTTGCCGGGGAAGACCTCGCGGCACTTTCCGACGTACTCGTCCAGGTGAACCAGGTTCTTCGCCTCCCATACCCATAGGTTCGCCACATCCACCCCCGGCAGGTAGGGCCGCCAGTAGTCGGCATTCAGTTCGTGCGAATAAACCACACACCACAGCCGCAGCGCCGCGTTGTGCTCCTTCAGCGCGGCATACACCTCCGCGTGGCGCTCAGGCGTGTAGCCGTGGCTGTTGATCAGGCCGCTCATGTCGTCAATTATCGCCCCGCTCACATTCGGGAAGTCGCGCGAAAGACGGCTGACTTTCTGCGCCTCCCGCAGCGTGATCGCAGGGTCGCCTTTCAGGTAGTTTTGGAACGCGGCACGGCCGCTGTCATCGTGCACTTCGCGAAATTCCCACTTCATGATGTCGCAGACCACTTCGTCGAGCGCCTGCAGTTTCCGCAGCGTTATGGGGTTATTCGGGTGGAACATGAAACACGCCCGCTTCAGCCCGAAGTATTGCGCCCCCTCCCCCACCCCGTAGATGGTCGGCTCCACGCCTGGATCAAACGCAACCCCCTCCCAGACCCAGCCAACATCTCTCAGCGACACGCTCTGCTCCTTCCCGGCACATGGCACTTCCTATGTGGGACAGGCGCCCCCGCCCTACAGTTCCTACAGCGGGCTGTGGATGATGCGCTCCGCGAGCGCCATGCTCTTTGCCGCGTCGCCGAAGTTGCTCGTCGGCTGCCGCCCGTCGGCGATGCACTGCAGGAAATGGCGATGCTCCTGCAGGAATCCCAGGTAGCGGTGCGGCAGATCGCTGCCGGCGATTTCCTTGGCCTCGATGGTTTCTCCCTCCGGCTGGTTGTCGCGGTAGAAAACTACCTGCTCCTCCGGCTCGACGTAGGCGCTGATCCCGCGGCCGTGCATCTCGACCCTGAACACCCGCTTGCCCGCGACATAGTTCGACCAGAGAAGGCCGACGCACCCATTCTCGAACCGCATCAGCGCGTTGTAAATATCGGTGTGGGGCTTCCAGAGCCTGCGCACGTCGGACTTCAGCACGGCAACCTCACCGCCGAGGAACCGGGCGAGGTCAACCATGTGAATCACGTCCATGCGCAAGTAGTCTGCCGACCCCCGGTATGGCGGCATTGGCGCATCGAGCGCATTCTTCACGAACTCAATCATGAACTGCGTGATCGGCCCACGCTCGTGCGTCCTTCGCCGTGCCTCCAGGATGAGCGGCATGTGCCGCCGCTGGAACGTCACCATCGTCAGGCAGTTGTGCTCCTGCGCCATCGCGGCCATGCTTTCGGCTTGCTCCGTGCTCACGCCAGGCGGCTTCTCGATGCACAGGTGCCTGCCTCTCTCCAGCACATCCATCACCAGGTCGAACATCACGTGCGGAGGCATGAAGATGTAAACCGCCTCCGGCTCGACCGCCTCCAGCATCTGCCGGTAATCGTCGAAGCGCTGCGGGATCGAGAACTTGGCCGCCGCCTCATCGAGCCGCTGCTGGTTCAGGTCGCAGATAGCCGCGACCTCGACTAACTTGTCCTCCTCGAGGTCCTTCAGCGACGGCAGGTGATAGCCGCACGACATGGCCCCCGCACCGATCACAGCCGCCTTGATTGCTCTCACACTCTCCTCCTCATGTACCTGCCGACAGTCACTTTCGTCCGCGCTCGCCCTCAACCCCCCTCCCCCCTCGCGGGGGAGGGTTGGGTGAGGGGGAGTCCAACCCAGCCTGAATCAGTGCCAGGACTCCGCGCGTGTTCGCAAGCACGTCCCTATTCCAAAATCGCAGCACCCTAAACCCCTGCGCCTGCAGCCATTTGTCTCGCACCACGTCATCGCGGTTGTCGAGGTGTTGGCCGCCATCCACTTCGACCACAAGTCGCTTCTCGAAACAGACGAAATCGAGGACGTACGGCCCCAACGCTACCTGTCGCCTCAACTTGTAGGCGACACGCCGATCGCGCAGACCTCTCCACAGCCTGCGTTCTGCCTCAGTCATCTGTCTACGCAAAGCGCGAGCAGTGCCGGTAACGTGCACGTCACCCTCACCCTAGCCCTCCCCCATCAAGGGGGAGGGGAACTGGTTGGCGTGCGCTACCGATCACAGCCGCCTTGATTCTCTGCACAGCGCCCTCCTCTCACAAGCTACCTGCAGCTCGGCTCGCCGATGGGGATACAGCAGATGAACTTCAGCACGCTCCGCCCTGTGTTAACAAACTGGTGCTTCTCGCCTGGCGGCACAAACACCGCGTCCCCCTCGCGAAATGCGGCCACCCGCTCGCCGCGCACCTCGCCCTGCCCCGCCACGATGAATACCTCGTGCTCCCATCCGTGCTGGTGCAGCGGGGTGTGGCCTTTCGGCTCCACATCGAATAGCCGCATGGCGAAGGTCGGCGCTCCGTTCGCGTCCGTTATCAACTGTCGAATCGTTACACCGCTCGCGCCCTTGGTTCGCACGCGCGCTGCCGCCCCGCTGGCGGATCTGATAACTTGCATTGCCATCGCCCCTTTCGGCTGATACCCTACGCCAATCTGTCCCGGCAGTCCTGCCTGGAAGCGGCGCAGGGAGAAATTTCGCACGGGGCATTTCCCCGGTCTTGCCGCTCGGATCGCAGCATCCTCGCTGTTTATTCATGGAACAAGAAAACCAGGGGGTTGTTTCGTTATCGCCTCCTGCGGTATTATGATACAGATTGCACCGTCATCGCAGGGAGCATCCCAAGGTGAACCGTAAAGCAGCGCTTGTAGTTGCCGCACTGGTTGCAGTCCTGCTGCTCGTCTCCGGCTCGGGCTCGAACGCCGCCGATGCTGGCGACTTGCAGACCTTCTTCATCATCGCGCGCGACGCGATTCCTGCATCCCAGGCACTGGAAGCGGCTGGAGACAAGCCGCTGCACGTGTTCCCGCCCCACGTGATCTTCGCCAGGATTCACGACCCCAAGGCCCTGTCCGCGGCCGATTTCCTCTTCGCCTCCCAGGGCCCGGTGGACCCGTCCGCCATGGCTCCCCTCGGGCCGGTCGCCTGCATGGCGGCTGAGGCGTGGAACCGCAATATCATGGGCCTCGCTCCATTGACTGCCGAGAGCACGGTTGAGCCGCCGCCGATAATGAACGACGCCCGCCGCGTCGAGGAGGTTCTGCCGAGCGTAAGCCTCGCCCGTTCTCTCGCCGCTCCCTACGGAGCCGGGCGCTACGAGACCTCCGAGTTCATGATCGGCAATATCGCCATCGGCATTTTCATTCTGGAGAGCACGGGCGGGATAGACCCCTCGACAGAGACCTGGACATCGTCTCGCGCCAGCCAAGTCATCAGCCAGATACAGGCGGCGATGACGTGGTGGCAAAACCGCGAGCCCGGCGCCAACCTCACTTTCGTTTACGACATTCACTACCCCGCCAGGACCTCGTACGAGCCCATCAACCGTCCCTCCACCGACGAGAACCTGTGGATCTCGCAAGTGCTCGGCAATCTCGGTTACACCGACGCCAACTACTTCGATCGAGCATATTCCTATCTCAATCACATCAGGGACTCCCTCAACACCGACTGGGCAGCTGCCGTTTTCGTCGCCGACAGCCTGAACGATCCCGACGGCATGTTCACAGACAGCGACTTCGCATATGCCTATGTGGGCGGCCCCTTGCTCGTGATGACCTATGACAACGACGGCTATACGATTAGCGGCATGGCCGCAACCATGGCCCACGAGTTCGGCCACCTCTTCTACGCGCTGGACGAATACTCCGGCTCGGACAGCTGTTCGGAACGCTCGGGTTACTTCAACTCAGCGAACTGCAATGCTACGAACTGCCCTCCACCGACGGTCGCGTGCATCATGCGCGGCCAGATCTCCCCCTACACCCAGGGTGCAGTTTGCCGGTGTACCCATCTGCAGGTTGGCCATCGAGACTCCGACGGCGACGGGATCGAAGACGTCCTGGACGTGCCCCCCATCGGCACCCTCGTCCCGTACTCGCCCGACCCCTCGCCGACCGGCAACCTCACCTATGCCGGTTCCGGCACAGTGTCCGCATTGCCCAACCTGAATACCGAGCCGACACCCAGCAGCCACCCCGCCATAACGCTGAACAAGATTGCCGCCGCGCAATTCCGCGTTGACGGCGGCCCCTGGCAACCGGCAGCGGCCAGCGACGGCGCCTTTGACGAGCCCACCGAACAGTTCACCTTCAGCGTGACCGTCACCGCCGGCAGCCACCTGGTCGAGGCGCGCGTGCGCGACAGCGCAGGGAACTACCAGCTCACACCTGCATCTGACACAATCACGGTGACCGGCGGACCCAGCTATCCCACCGTTTCGCTGACCTCCCCCGCTGGTGGAGGCACGCTGCACGGCACCACCTATGTCAGCGCAACTGCATCGGACGATGTGGGCGTGTCCAGGGTCGAATTCATCGTGGACGGTGCCCTCCAACAAGTTGACACCTCTGCGCCCTACGAGTGGTACTGGAATACGTACCTCACCCCCGACGGCACCCACTTCTTGAGCGCCCGCGCCGTGGACGCCGACGGCCGTTCCTCTTCGGACACAATCAGCGTCAATGTGGAGAATGCAACATTCGACGATGTCCCCGCGACCTACACGTTCTGGTCGTATGTCGAGGCAATCTACCGCGCCGGGCTCACCTCGGGCTGTGCCGCCTCACCCCTTCTCTATTGCCCGAATGCCAGCGTAACCAGGGCACAGATGGCGAAGTTCCTCTGCCTTGCCGCTGCAAAAACCCCGCTGGACAGCGCGGTGCCCACGTTCGCTGATGTGCCGAACACCTTGTGGGCTTACGGTTATGTCGAGCGGCTGGCGGATGCAGCATCTTGGGGAGGAACTCCCCCCACAAGCGGCTGCCGGATGGTGGGCACAGCCAAATACTTCTGCCCCTTCGATCCTGTGACGCGAGAACAGATGGCGAAATTCCTGTGCCTGGCGACGCGGCGGTCACCAATGCCGTCGTGCTCCGGCAAGTTTTGCGATGTCCCCTCGAGGGATACGTTCTGTCCGTTCGTCGAGCGCCTGACAGATGATCCTTCGTGGCCCGGAGGGGTTCCAGTCGCGAGTGGATGTGCTTGCCCACTTGGATATGCGCCCGCCTGCAAGTGCTACTGCCCTGGCTCCCCGGCGACGCGCGGCCAGATGGCCAAATTCCTGGTTCTCGCATTTGGCATCCCGCTCTAGCCGTGAGCATCATGCCCCGCCCACCAGGCCCGCGCGCAAAACCGTCCGCGTCGCGCTACCGCCTCATCCCACCCGCTTTGCGCCGCGTGCTGCGCCGCGCCGAGCGCGTCGCACGCCAGCCAATACTTCTGCGCCAGATTCGCATCTCGGACCCCGCATTCAGGGGGCGTGTGAAGCAAAAGCCAGGCTACCTGCTCGTGGAATACCAGACTGCTCAGCCCGGATATTTCTGGGACGTTCCTATCATCGAGGAACTCCTTCGCCGGATCGAAGCCGGTGACACGACGGCAGTCTTGCGTGAAGACTAAGGGCCTCAGGCCGCCGACAGCCGCCGCACAGGAGACGGCGGGCGGAGACGAGGCGGTAGGGCGGGAAGCGTCAATACAGTGCTGGATGGTGAAGCACAGGAGGAGCGGACGGGGCGCAGAAACCCAACCTGATGGCCAGGATGGAGCCCTGCCCCAAGTGCGGGGCGCAGAACAGCGTTCTGCGAACAACCTGCTACCAGTGCGGCCAGGCGCTGCCGTTCGGTGGGGCACCGAGGGGCCCCACTCAGGGTCCTGAAGGGTCGCGTGAAAGGGAGGCGGTGGCATCCCCGCAGCCCAGGCTTGACATGGCGATGGGGTCGGTGGTGCACGGGAGCCTTCCACACGTGCGCGCCGCGGCGGTGTTCTTCAGGCAGTTCACGGGCCTGGTGCAAGCCGGCTTTACCGTGGCGCTGGCCTTGGATCACCTGACAAACAGCGGGCCTGGGCGCTACCGGGCAGCGGTGCGAGAAATGTCTGTGCACACTGCCGCTGGAGGCAGGCTCTCGGATGCGATGCGGGCCCATCCCAGTTTGTTCTTTCCATGGCAGGTGGGCCTGGTCGGTGCGGGGGAGGCGGGAGGCTTCCTGCCCGAGGTCTTGAATCAGATTGCCGCGTCTCTCGAATCCGAGTATCGGATGCGCCTCGAGATTGTATGGCGCACCTCGTATCTGGTCTTCGTGTATCTTCCTGTGATTCTTCTGCTTCTGCCCCTTGCGCTGGCTCTCACGCATCCCCCGCCAGGGGGTGGGAACTGGACGCTGCCACGGCTTGGCCAGGCGTACGCGTACTGGTTCCCGCGCTCGACCCTGCCTGCGGCGGCGATTCTTGTCGGCCTGGCTGTATGCTGGCAGTTTGCGATGCAAGTGCCTGGATTCCGGGCGGTCGTCCAGCGGATCGGCCTGGAGCTCCCGCTGGTCGGGCACTTGTCACGCACGGCAGCGATGACCCGGTTCACCGAGATGCTGGGGGCGCTCTGGCGGGCCGGGGTGTCGCCTGCGACCGCGGTGGAGGTGGCCGCTGGCGCTTGCGGCAATATCGCCCTCGGGCGGCGGCTGATGGCAGCAGCGGCGGGCCTGCGGCGAGGCGAACCATTGACAGAGGCGCTGGCGAGGACAGGCATGCTGCCCGACGACCTGGTGCAACTGATGCGCACCGGCGAGGTTTCGGGGAATCTGGCCGAAAGCGTCGGCCATGTCGCAGGTTACTACCGGGGCGATCTCGACCGTTCCCTGCGCACGCTGCCGAAGGTGGTCGCCTTTGCGGCATGGGCTGTGCTGCTGGTTGTGGGGTTGGCTCTGGTCTGGGCGTTCTTCCAGATTTACGTACACTATAGATGGGAGGTGCCCCTGAGCGAGATAGAACGGGGCGTGCCATGACTTGCAGGAGTTCTTCACTGGAGCGTGAAAGTCAGGGTCCGTGAAGCGCAGCCCCGTTCCCTTTCAGGCAAAAGGCCTTTACGCACCCAAAGGCCCCTACTCGCACGCGGTGAGAGCCGGCGGTTTCCTTTTCGTCTCCGGCCTGGGGCCGGTTGACCCGGCCACCGGAAGCGTGATGCACGGCACCATAGAGAAGCAAACGCGCCGCACGCTTGACAATCTCATGGTTCTGCTGAAGTTGTCGGACAAGACGGCGGCAGACGTAGTGAAAACCACTGTTTACCTGCTGGACATGAACGACTTCGCCGCGATGAACGCCGTTTACGCCTCTTATTTCCCGGAGAATCCTCCCGCCAGGACGACAATCCAGGCCGCGGGGCTGCCGGCCGGCTTTTCGATCGAGATTGACGCGATAGCGTATGCCCCGGAACACGAGTAGCCGTCTCGTCTTCCGGTTCCCCGTGAACCCCGGGCTTGCCTCCCCCTTGACGGGGGAGGCTGCGGTGGGGGTGAAAGAGGGGTAGCACAGGTCCCTCTGGGATGCCGATGGCACCCAACGGGATGCCAGAGGCATTTCCAACCCGCCGGCCGGCGGGATACAATCCTGTGCTACCGTTGCCCCCCACCCTAACCCTCCCCCACGACGGGGGGAGGGGAAACACGGAGAGCAGTAGAAGACGATTGTGAGAGAGGCATGGGAGGCACGAAATTGAGCAGGTTAAGTGAGAAGTTGGGAAGGGTTCTTCTGCCACTGGTTACGCCCTTTGGCGACGACGGGGCGATTGACCACGCCAAAGCGGCGGCCCTCGCGCAGATGGTGATCGAGCGCGGGTATTGCGATTCGATTATCGTGGGCGGCACGACGGGCGAGTTCTACGCGCTGACGATGGAGGAGCGGCTGGAGTTGTTGAAGACCATCAGGCAGGCAGTGCGGGACCGCGTGCCCCTGATTGCCGGCACGGGAGCGCCGAACACCGACCACGCCATCATGCTGACCCGCGCCGCTGAGGAGATAGGTTACCCGGTGGCGATGGTCGTCGCGCCTTACTACTCGAAGCCCACGCAGCAGGAAATCGCGCGGCACTTTGAGCGTGTTGCGGCATCCACCAAATTGCCGATAATGCTTTACAACATTCCGCTCTTCACGGGGGTGAACATTGACCCGGCCACGGTGGTGCGCCTGGCCCAAGTGCAGAATATCATCGCGATAAAGGAAGAGGCCGGGATCAATCCCACGCAAACCAGTGAGTATGTTCTTCAGACGCCGCCGCATTTCGATGTCTATTGCGGGGATGACACGATGGTGATTGCGACTCTGGGCCAGGGGGCGGTGGGGGTTGTGAGCGGCGGCTCCCACATTATCGGCGACATGATGAAGCAGATGATCGCAGCCTATTTCGAGGGCCAGATCGAGGTTGCAAAGGAACTCCACCTAAAGCTCTTCAGGTTCTTCAAGGCGCTCGGCGGGAAGGGCCGCGTCAACCCCATTCCGGTATTGCGGGCCGCGATCTCGATGACATGGCAGGATGTGGGGCCTCCGCGCGCGCCGCAATTGTCTGCGGATGACGATGAGCGCAAGGCGCTTTCTGAAGTGCTGCGAACGCTGGGCAAGTTGTAGGGCGGGGCCTCTGCGCCCCGCCGGAATGCGGCGCGGGATGGAACCCGCACCCTACAGTGTGCGGGACATGAGCTTCGGCGCTGAAGTGTCGAAGCAACGAAAGCAAAGGAAGTTGCAGCGCAATTGGAGCACTCGCTGCTTTTTTTCGACTGCTATTGCCAGGTAGGCCGCTACGGCACTCCCGGGCCCGGCGAGCCGCTCGAACCGCGCGAGGTCCTCGACGCGATGCAGCGGGCGGGGATCTCTAGGGCGCTGGCGATACATGCGCTGGCGAAAGAGTTGGCGCCCATCGAGGGCAATGACCTGATCGTAATGCTCGCGCGGGAGCACCAATGGATCGAGCCCTGCTGGGTCGCAATGCCGCACCATACGCGCGAGATGCCGGCTGCTGGCGTCCTGCTGGCCGCAATGCGCAATAGCGGGGTCAGGAGCGTGCGCCTTTTCCCTTCGCTGCACGGGTGGAGGATGAATGAGTACGGCACCGGCGAACTGCTGTCGGCGCTGGGGGCGGCCTGCGTCCCTACGTTTGTTGATCTCGACCAGACAAACTGGGATGAGGTTGACCAGGTGTGCGCAACGCACCCAGGGCTGCCCCTCGTAGTCCTGCGCGTGACCTACCGCATTGACCGCACGCTCTACCCCTTGCTCGAAAAGCACCAGAACCTGAGAATCGAAATCAGCGGCTATCAGCCGCACCGGGGAATTGAGGAAATCGCGGCCCGGTTCGGCGCGCACCGGCTCCTTTTCGGAAGCGGGCTGCCGGTTTTCGAGCCGGGCAGCGCAGTGGCCATGGTGACCTACGCCGAACTCCCCGAGGACCAGAAGCAGATGATCGCCGCGGCCAACCTCGAAGCGCTGCTGGCGCAGGCGAAGCCATGAAGCCGCTACGCGAGATGGCCTTGGCTGGAGAAGCCTTATCGGGCGAGAAGGTTATTGACTGCCACGGCCACCTTGGCCGCTGGGGGCCGTTTTATGTGCCGCGCTGCACGGCGGCGGATATCATAGCGACGATGGATCGGTTGGGGATCACTGCCATAGTAGCCTCTGCTCACCGCGCGATCGGGCCTGATTTCGTTGTGGGCAATGAACACGCGGCGCAGGCGGCGCAGGAACATCGCGGTCACTTCTTTTTCTACGCTGCAGTGAATCCCAATTACCGGCGCGAGGGGATAACTGCTGAACTGGAGCGGCGCGCGCGCGAGCCCGGGTTCGTCGGCGTCAAGTTGCACCCTGATGTTCACCGGCAGCCAGCCAATGCCGACGGATACGTCGCTGCGTGGGAGTTCGCGCACGATAGAGCGCTGCCTGTTCTCAGCCACACATGGCATGGTTCGCAATTTGACCCTCCCGGCATGTTCCGCGACCTGGCGAAGACGTACAATCGCGCGACCATAATCCTCGGGCACTCAGGCGGGTCGCCGGCTGGGAACAAGGAAAGCGCGCAGGTAGCGCGCGAATGCGAGAACGTGTTCCTCGACATCTGCGGCTCGCAGCATCACTACCGTTCGCTTGAATCGCTGGTCGAGCAGGTGGGCGCGGAGCGCGTGCTGTTCGGGACCGATCTGCCTTTCATTGACCCGCGCCCGCAGTTGGGCCGCGTATTGATGTCGCGCCTTTCCGACGAGCAAAAGCGCGCGATCTTGGGCCTCAATGCCCTGCGCATCTTCTCGATCAATATCCATCCGGTCTCGGAGAACTCACCGAACGCCCAGCGCAGCCGAGGGCGGCCGCGCCGCATGGGCGGAAGAGGTGCGCAATGAAGGCCCGGATCCTTGTTCTGCTGGCAATCGCTGCGGCAGCGAACGCCGGCTGGTGCGGCATTGACAGGGGCAGCGGGATGAAGGAAATCGAGGCCGCGTTCGTTTCAGCGGCAGGTCAGGGGTGGCAGCGGTCCGCCGACTCAGGCACGCTGGGATGGGCCGAGTCGCAGGTGCTGGACTTGTGCGTGACCATGTATCAAGCGACCGGGGAAACGAAGTGGCTCGACAGGCTGGTGGAACACGCTGATTCGGTTCTATCGAGCATTTCGGTGGGCCCGCTGGGGCTCATGGGTTGGCGCACCCCGCACTATTCCATCGCGTTCGCCCGCGTCTCGGCATCTGCCCGCAATCGTTCCAAGGCTTCGCTGATTGCGGAACCAGCCGATATCTGGGACGTTGACCAGGTCGCCAAGGTGACCGGGCACCGCTACCGCGTGGAGTTTCCGGAGGCGGGCGGGGTCGTCGCGCAGGACATGAAGACGCAGGCGCTTTTCGGGATGGGTGAGGAAACGCTGGGGGTGGCAAGGCCGGGGAAAAAGATCAACGTGATCCCCGGGGTGACATTGAAGGTGGAGGGGGAGCCCGCCGCGCCTGGCGATCTGTTCATCGTGCAGACGACAGCGCCGAAGGCGCTGGACTACGTCGTTCACGATGGAATGGTGCTCACTCCAATCGCGCAGTTCATCGCCCTGGCGCGGCAGGATGCGGCCCTCGCGCGCTATCGCCCGGCCGCAGACCGTTTTCTTCGAATCATGGAGAAGCACTTGGTGCACAAGTGGGACGGCCACTGGAAGGATGTCGGCGATGGCCGCGGAGCCTATCTAGCCCCCAACGACCCTGCCCAGCGGTTCGGCGGATGCACGCTGCCGCACAACCAGTATGCTGCGCTCGGGCGCGCATTCATTGCGCTCTGGCAGGCAACGCGAAATCCATGGTATCGCGAGCGCGCGCAGGCGATGGCGCTGAACTTCAAGCATTACCTGGAACTGCACGATGACCATTACGTTTGGCATTACTGGGACCACGCGGGCCCTTGGGACGAGACGGGCAAGCGCATGCATCACATCGAGGATACAAGCCATGGAAGCATCGAGGTTGACCTAGCGATAGATGCCTATGAGGCGCGCTTCGTTTTCGACCTGCAGGACATGAAGCGCTTCGCGCGCACGCTGATCTCGATGTGGAATGGCTCGCGCGAGGACCCGGCGTTCTCGGGGCGAGTGGGAGATGGGAAAGAGCCTTATACCTTCAAGGCCCCGTGGGTGCGCCTGTCGCGATTCGATGATCAACTGCGGGGGCTGCTGGAGACTGCTATCAGCAAGCAGAACGCGAGTTCGCTCGGGCCCGCGCTCGATGCTGCTCAGTGGCTGGCTGCGCAGAAAGACACGGGGAATGGTAATTGACTGCCACTGCCACCTGGAGGCGGGGGAGCTGCCGCAGCGGGTGCTGGAGGACGCCGACAGGCTGGGAATTGATAAACTGGTCGTGTGCTCGCTGGGCGACTATGATTACGAGCCGACACATGCAAAGTGCGTGGCAGCGAACCGCGAGGTAGTGCGTGCGATGCAGGCGCATCCTGATCGCGTGATAGGCTTCTGCTACGTTAATCCGGCGTTCGCCGAGTCGGCGGACGAAATCGAGACTTGCGTGCGCGAGTTCGGGATGAAAGGCCTGAAACTCTGGGTCAGCGTGCTGGCAACAGATGAGCGGGTTTTCCCGGTTGTTGAGAAAGCCGGCCGACTGGGCATCCCGGTGCTGATGCACGCGTGGAAAAAGGCCACTGGGAACCTGCCCTTTGAGTCAACCCCCGAGCAGGCGGCGTGGCTGGCGCGCAGGTACCCCGACATCGTTTTCATTATGGCCCACATCGGGGGCGAGTGGGAGCGTGGGATCAAGGCGGCCCGGCCGGTGCCGAACCTGCTGGTTGATACTTCGGGCTCGATAATCGAGTGCGGGATGATCGAGGCCGCGGTCGAGCAACTGGGGGCCGAGCGGGTGGTCTTCGGCTCAGATGTCCCCGGGGTGGAACTGGCTGTGCCCTTCGCGAAGGTATCCGGCGCCGACATCACCGATGCCGAAAAGCGCCTGGTGATGGGCGGAAACATGCAGCGAATACTCGGTGTCTGATTGTGGTTGACGCGAACGCATACCTTGGAGATTGGCCCTTTCGAGCGCTGCGACACAAGACCCCTGAACAACTCCTCGCGCTGATGGACAGTGCCGGGATCGAACGCGCGCTCGTATCATCGCTGACGGCGGTTTTCCGCCAGAATGTCGCCGAGTGCAATGAGGAGCTGCGGGCTGCACTCGCCCCGCACCGTGACCGTCTCATCCCACTTGCAGTGATAAACCCGGGCTACCCCGGATGGGAAGCCGACCTTTCAGATCGCGATGACTTTGCCGGCATCCGGCTGTATCCCAACTATCACGGCTACGACCCCGTTGAAGCGGCCCCACTCGTTCAGGCGGCCGCTGAGGGCGGACGCCCCGTATTCGTGGCCGTTCGCCTGCAAGACGAGCGACAGCACCATCCGGCATGCAATGTTGCGGCGGTGGGCCCGGAATCAATTGTTACGCTGGCAAAGATGGTCCCTTCCGCGCGCATGGTTGCGACGATGGTGCGGTTCGGGGAAGCCGAGAGGCTGTTGGAATGTGGCAACGTGTGGGTGGACATCTCCGGCATCCAGGGCCCCAGCGGCTGTATTGAGCGGCTGGCGAGCCGATTTTCGGGCGAGCGGTTGCTGTTCGGCAGTGGAATACCTCTCCAGTATCCGCTGCCAAACGTGATGAAACTTGAGATGGCACACATCTCAGACGATGAACGAAAACGCATCCAGCACGAGAATGCACTGCGGCTTGCACACCTCCAGCACAAGTAATTTGCCTCCGCGCTCCGCGTTCAAGCGCGCTGACCGTCGTGGGGGCCGCGCCGACGAGAACGTGTGCTGCAGGGGCCAGCGGGCAGCGGCAGAATCTAGGTGATATGCCCAGCGAGATAGGCGAGCGTCAGGCCGCCGACCAGCCACACCGGTGGCGATACAACCGGAGCGAGTCGGAGCTTGTGGTGGCAGCCTTTCGACTGGCCTTCACGTTGCTGGTGCTGCTGAGCCCTGTTTTCACTCCCCTGCAGGGCTGGGCAATGGGCGAGTTCCGCGTGTCGGCGATCGCGGCAGCCATCTACAGCGCGGCGGTTCCAATCCTGCATTGGAAACGCTGGGGGTTTCGCGGGCAGAGATATGCGACCCTCGCCATAGACCTGCTGTTGGTCACGATGTGGGTATACCTGACGAGCGATTACGGCCCGCGCCTGTCATCGCTGTATTACGGGCTGGTAGCGGTGGCCGCGCTCTGGTTCGGCATGACGGGAGCGCTGGCAACCGCGGCGTCTGCCGCCGTGCTGTATGGCAGCGTGGCCGTGCATATGCCCTCCGTCCTGGAGCCTGCAGGGGAGGTGCTGGGTTGGAGGATCCCGCTGCTTTTCCTGATGGCTTTGCTGGTAGGATACATGGTGGAGTCGCAGAACCGCGAGCGCGCGCGCTGGCAGTTGCTCGAGGAGGAAACCGGGCGCTACGAGCAGCGGCGCGCGCTGATGCAGGAGGTCTACGAGGATATCGTCCTGCGTCCGGCGGGCAAGGAATGGGAGGGCCTCGAAGTCGGCTTGCGGTTCCGGCCCGCATGGCGCTACGGGGCAGGCGATTACTTCGACATAATGGAGGTGGGGGACAAGATCGTCGTTGTGATTGGGGATGTCGCCGGCACCTATTCGCCGGGCCTGAAGCGCGTGCTGCAGTTGAAATACAGCTGCCTGGCCGCCGTTCACATGTTCCCAGGACCCGGCCAAGTGTTGACATGGCTCAACCGCATGCTCTTCCCAGACCTTCAGCCGGATCAGTTTGTAAGCCTGTGCTGCGTTTATGTCAACAAGCATGAGGGAAGTCTAACCTGTGCGAATGCAGGTCACGAATCCCCGCTGCTGGTAAGGGCAGGCTCGCGCGAGGTGGAGCGATTGGAGCGAGGCGGCATGGTTCTGGGCGTGATGCCTGACACCACTTACGAGGAACAGAAGGCCGCTTTCAGCCCGGGCGACCTCTTGCTCCTGTACACGGACGGGGTCACCGGGGCCACCTCGCCATCGGGGGAAGAGTTCGGCCTGCGGCGCGTGGAGTTGGCCGCAGTCTCCGCCTTGAGCCTGGCTGCCAGCGCCGACAAGATAGCGGAGAGCCTGTTCACCGAGGTGGGCGACTTCTCCAGGAAGGGGCCCCGGCGGGACGACGTCACGGTGCTCGCCGTCAGGCTGGTGGGTGCCAAGCAGCCAGTGTAGGTTGACTTTTCTTTGGGGCGAAGCGAAAATAGAAAGGAACGCAGTTATCAGCGCGGAAAGACGTTGTGGGGCAGCGCAGACCGCGAGTATTGCCTGCGGCGAGGGGTAGTGATGCTGAACGCCGAGGAGACGACTGAGCCGCCAAGCTCCGGCGAACAAGATTTACTGTGTCTGGGCTACATGACCTGCTTGCGGCACTGCCTTGGGCTGCGCGGGGAGCAGGTTTCGCTGGTGGCCCTGCTGGGCCTGTCCGGAGAGGCTTTTCGGTTCTTCTTCCACCGCGACGCCCCGGAGCGGGGGCCCTATGTGCTCAGCCACAACCCGTTGCGGGCTGCTTCCGGGGCGCTTGGCTACGATTGTCAGATCGAGGCCCGTGAAGGCCGGGAACAGGCGGCGCCCGCGCTCGAAAAGGCGGTTCGCGAGGAACCGGCAATCATCCGCTGCGAGGGCGAGTGGGTAGCAGTGACTGCCTGCAAACACCACCGCTACCACGTGCACCGACCCGGTGGTGAAGAGGAATGGTGGCAGGCGGATGCCCTGCTGGAATGCTGGCAGAGGGAGGCCGGCTTCCTTGAACTCGGGCCGGTGGGATACTACTTTTTCCAGCTTGGCAAGAAGGAGCGAACCCCCGATGTGAGGGAGTCCGCAGTGGGCAGCCTGCGGCGGGGGATCAGGCTGATGACACGTCGCACCAAGGTGCAGGGCGCGGCCGCCGGGTTGGCGGCCTACGAAGAGATGGCGAATGTACTCAGTCGGCAGCTGCGCGGCCCAGAACAGGCCGCCCTTGCCCTCAGGCGCTATGCAGCCTGGAAGCGAGTAAGCGCTCCGTATGCGGAGGCATCCCGCAAGGCGGCGGTGCAATACGTAGAATTGATGGGAAAACAGTTCGGCCAGGAACCGCGCGAGCACATGAAAGAGGCCGCGAGCCAGTTCCGCAAGGCAGTCAGATTGCTGGAAGAAATGCCGGATCCTCCTGCCGTCGCGCTAGAGGACAAACGGGCGCCCGCGCCGGGCCGGATGGCCTTGTGGCAGTTCAGCAGAGTGAGGCGGCAAGCGGCGAGCCGCGCCCGGCGCCTGCAGGCCGTGGAACGGGAAGCGGTCGAGGTGATGCGCAAGGCGGCCGACAGCCAGGAGCGGCTGCTGCGATCGTAGCGTGGTGAGAGCAGGGTAAAGCGATGAGAAGATTCGTGCGCATGCTGCGCTACGCCGGCCCCTACAAGTCGCGCATGGCCTTTGGGGTGTTCGCCGTAGTATTCGTGGCGCTCTCGAACCTGCTGCTGCCGCAATTCCTGGGGTTTGTCTGGGGACGGCTGTTGCCTGGCCACAGCCTCTCGAGCCCGGTGACGCTGTCCCTGCCGGGTAGGATAATGACTTACACCTGCGGCCACTGGTTGCTGCTGGTGTTCCTGGCGATCGTTGCGTTGTACATCGTCCGCGGCTTCATTTCATTCGCGCGCACCTACGTCATGAGCTGGGTTGGGCAGAGGCTGCTGTTCGATCTGCGCAACGCGGTCTTCCAGCGCCTGCAGGAATTGCCGATCCGCTTTTACCAACTGCGCGGCCCGGGCAACATCATGGCGCGCATCACGGGCGACGTGGATGTGATGGGCGGCATGATCACCGGCAGTTCGATTGACCTCTTCACCAACATCGTGATGGTGATTGCAATCGTTGTCTGGTTACTCAACAAACACTGGAAATTGGCGCTGATCTCGTTCATCGTGGTGCCGCTTTTCGCCGCCAACTACCAGATGTTCATCAGGTCGATCCAGCGGGTGTGGCGGTCGCTGCGCGACAAGTGGTCCGACCTGTACGGCGAAATCTGGGAATCCATCGCGGGCGCGCAGGTAGTGAAGGCCTTCTCTCAGGAGCGCTACGAGACGCGCATGTTCTTCCGCGGCATGCGCGAGACCTACGGCTACAGCGTCAGGCTGGCGAAGGTGGGCACCGCGATGGGAGGGATCGCGGAGTTCCTCTCGGTCAGCGGCACGGCCCTGATCCTTCTTTACGGCGGGTGGGAGGTGCTGCGCGGGAACCTGTCACTGGAGGACTTGATCGTCTTCAACTCATATCTCGGCTTCCTTTACGGCCCGGTGGTCACGCTCAGCAGCACGAGCGAGATCATCCAGCGCGCGCTCATCTCGGCGGACCGCGTTTTCGACATCCTCGATGCCGGTTCGACGGTTCAGGAGGCGCCGGATGCCATCCCGCTGCCGCCGATTGGGGGCAGGGTCACCTTCGAAGGGGTCTCCTTCGCGTACGAGCCCGAAAAGCGCGTTCTGACGGACATCAGCCTGGACATTGCGCCCGGCACAGTGGTTGCGCTGGTGGGACCCAGCGGCTCCGGCAAGACGACTCTGGCCAACCTTGTCCCGCGTTTCTACGACCCGACCGCTGGCCGCGTGCTGATTGACGGGCGCGACCTGCGCGGCGTCACCCTGCGCTCCCTGCGCAGCCAGATAGGGATCGTGCTGCAGTACTCCTTCCTGTTCACGGGGACGATAAAGGACAATCTGCGCTACGGGCGCATGGACGCCACCGACGCGGAAATCGTGGACGCGGCGATCACCGCCAACGCGCACGAGTTCATCGTCAAGGAGCTGCCGGAGGGGTATGACACCGAGGTTGGCGCTGGCGGGCAAGGGCTCTCAGGGGGACAGAGCCAGCGCATCGCTATCGCCAGGGCGCTGCTGCGCAATCCGCGCATTCTGATTCTGGACGAGGCCACCTCCTCTCTCGACTCCCGGGTGGAGGCGCAGATCCAGGAGGCGATGGAACGGCTGATGCGGCAGCGGACAACGTTCATCATCGCGCACAGGCTCTCGACGATCATGGCCGCGGACATCATCATTGTGATGGACGAGGGCAAGATCGTGCAGCGTGGCACACACGAAGAGCTGGTGGCGCAGGAGGGGCTCTATGCGGAACTGTACCGCAAGCAATTCAGGATCCAGCAGCCTGCCGATTCGCGCACCTGAACTCTTGTCGCGATTCCGATAGGCCAACACGCGATGTCGCGCACCGATGCCGCTCTGTTGCTGATCATCGCTGCCGGGCTGGCGGCTGCCTGCCCGCAGTCGCTCAGGCGATACCAGGTGGAGCGCGCCAACGGCAACGTCTCGATCGTCGTGGACGGGGCCGATCTCCAGCGCGTCGCCGATACCCAACCGGAGCCTCTGGAGCTAGTCCTCGCCCGCCTGGCCGGGTGCGGCGCCACTGGTGTGGCCGTTAGTGAGCAGCGCTTGGAAGATCTGCAGGCCTCGGGACAGGTGCAAACCGCCCCCGCAGCCCTGATGTCCCTGCAGCAGCCCGCATCTATTTTCCCTGCCAGGGGGCTGTGGTTGACCTTTCCCGGCGATGGCAAACTCTCGCACCAGGTGATTGCCAGCCTGCGCGCCAGGTTTCCCCCCGGGCGCGTGCAAGCGGCCGAATCGGGAGTGGTGCTGGCCGCAAGCGGGGATGACCTGCGCGATGTCGGCCTGGCGCTGCCGACGCACATGATCGCGGCAGCACGCCGCGCCGGAATGAACGTCGCGGTGAGGCTGCGCAATTGCACGGGCATCACCCCGCGGGGGATAGCGTTCATGGTGGACAGGGCGGCGAGCGCGGGCGCGCGGCTGATCATCTTCGAGGGCGACAAGGTGCTCGGGTATCGCGGCCTGGTCAGAGTGACGGCAAGAGCTCTGAACCGGCCCGCCGCGCCAGTGCTATATGGTAGCGTGGAGCTGGCACAGCAGGCGGGGGATTCGGAACTGGGCCGCCTGCTGGCGGGCCGAGAAGTTCGAGTGCACAGCATCTCCGCGGAGGAGATGGACAAGATGTCGCCCCAGACCGTGATCCGGCGCTTCGTCCGTGCAGCGAGGGAACGCAATGTCAGGGTCTGTTACGTGCGTCTGTTCCAGACCGCTCAGCCCCGGCTTCTGGCCTACAACCTGGAATACGTGCGCGCCTTGTCCAGCGCGCTGCAACGCTCAGGCTTCACGCTTGGGAAGGCCGAGCCCTTCGAGCGGCTGCGAGTGCCGATGGTGCTGAGGCTGCTGATGCAGGCCGGCGCCATTGCCGGCGGCATCCTGCTGCTCCGTCGCATTCTGCCGGTGAGCGAGAGGGCCTCCTGGGGGCTGCTGATAGTTGGCTGCGTGCTGTTGGGCGGGCTGGTGGCGACGCGCGCCGAGCACGGCCCCAAAGCAGCGGCCCTGCTTGCCGCTCTTGTGTTCCCCAGCCTGGGAATGGTTTGGGTTGTCCAAGGCCTCGGCAACGGTCGCCAGGGCACCCCCATCGGCGGGGCTTTGGGTGCCGCAGCAATTAGGCTGCTCGGTGCGTCCGGGTGGTCACTGGTTGGTGGGCTCTATGTAGGGGCAATGCTGGCAGAGCGTTCGTATCTTGTGAAGGTCGCGCAATTCTCGGGGATTAAAGCATCAAGCGTCCTGCCAGTGCTGCTCGTCGCTGCGGTTATTGTGGGCAAGATGAGCGGCCGGCGAGGCGTCGGCTACCTGAGGGAGGTGCGGCAGAACTTCGGGTCTCTGCTCAGCCGCCCCGTGCTGCTGTGGCATGCAGCAGCCGCGCTGGCGATCGCGGCTGCTGCTGTCCTCTTGGTATTGCGCACGGGCAACGAGCCAGTGATGAAACCATCGGCCAGCGAGCTGGGGATGCGCGATTCTCTGGAGGAACTCCTGATCGCCCGCCCCAGGACCAAGGAGTTCTTGCTCGGCCATCCGGCACTGATGCTGGGGGTTGCTCTAGCCGTGCGGGGGACGGGTGGATGGGCGGCGCTAATGCTGATTGCCGGCGCGGTCGGCCAGGTGTCCATCACCAATACCTTCTGTCACTTGCATTCACCGTTGTGGCTCGCGCTGCTGCGGGTCATCAACGGATTCTGGCTTGGCTTGCTCATCGGATCGGCGGTCACCCTGGCGGCCGGCAGGCTGGGCCGGCCTTCATCCGCAGCCGGCGGCAAGCAACCTGAACCGGCGGACGCCCCGTGAAGTTTGCGCTATCGGGATACTGGGGCGCCGGGAACCTCGGCGATGAGAGCATACTTGCTGGCACCTTGGCCGCCCTGCGAAAATGCGGGGTGGAGCCAGCGGTTCTTTCGGCAGACCCCGCCCTCACTCGAGAACAGCACGGCGTTGCGGCCTTTCATCGTTATGGCCCTCATGAGATAGCGAGAGCGCTGCGATCGGCAGCGCTCCTTCTCAGCGGGGGCGGGGGGCTGCTCCAGGATGCAACCAGCCTGCGCTCTTTGCTCTATTACCTGTTCGTCCTGCGCCTGGCCCGGCGGCGGGGCGTGCCCACGATGCTATTCGCGCAGGGGATCGGGCCGTTGAGAAGGCGAATATCGCGCGCGCTAGTTCGGCGCGAAGCGGAGGCTGCACGCTGTATCACGGTTCGCGACCGGGCCAGCCGCGAACTGCTGGAGCAATGCGGCGTGCGACGCGAGATTGAGGTTACCGCCGACGCATCATTCCTGCTCGATCCCGCGGCTGAGTGCGCCAGCGGGCAAGCAAGCGCGATGCCGAGGGATCTTCGCAGGCCGCTGATCGGCGCCGCCCTTCGGCCTTGGGGGGACATGCAGTGGGTTGGCCAGGTCAGCGAGGCTTTGCGCCGAGCCTCCGATCTCCTCGGGGGAACGATCGCCTTTCTCACTTTCGATCGCTCGCACGACTCCCCGCTGGCAGAACGACTTGCCCGGGAGTGCGAGGGCAGGGCTGTTGTCGTGTCACCGCAAACCCCGCGGGAAATGCTGGCCGCGTTTTCTTGCCTCGACCTGGTGGTCGCGCTGCGCTTGCACGGTGCGATCTTCTCAATCTCAGCCGGCCGCCCCTTGGTGATGTTGTCATACGATCCCAAGTGCGACGCATTCTGTCGCGAGGCTGCGCTCGATGATCCTCTACCGATTGCTAGCCTGACAAGCGAGCGATTAGTTGCAACCATGGCGCGCTGCTGGGATGAACGCCATCAGCGCGCTGCAGCAGCGGAAGCGGCGGGGCGCAGGATGCGTTCGAGAGCCGAGAGGAACATCGAACTAGCGGTCCAGGCAGCTTCCTAGGCGTTCTTGCAAACGGACGCTTGCAGGAACTGCCTGAAACTCCACTCCAGCCTCGGTTGAGCGCGGGAAAATTCCGGAGCGCACCCTCTTGACACGCTGGCGATTTGGGTTATAATAGGTCGGCTTACGGATGGGATGTCGAAGAAGTGCGCCGGTTGGCGGTTGGCCGGCGGTTCCCACAGGGCTCGCGAACGGATAGGATCGCATACGCACAATGGATATCGTTTTCACTGGCCAATACGAAGCTGCGGTAGAAGAAGGGCGCATCACCCTGCCGAGCGCGATGCGAGCGGCGATGCCGCAGGATACCGGATCACTGTGGGTCTTCTGCGGCATTTTTCCCTGTCTCTTCTTGGTGACCGAGGACACCTGGAACAAACTTTCCGAACCATACCAGAATGTTCCTCTCGACGACACGAGAGGCATGTTGGTTCAGCAGCGCATCGGAACCGCCAAGAGAGTCAACATTGATCGCATGGGGAGAATGGTGATCCCGCAACATCTGTGGGACTGGGCGGGCATTTCCGAAAAGTGCTGGGTGCGCGGATGCCTGCGCCGGGTCGAATTGTGGGCACCCGAGCGGTTGCGCGAGCACGAGGCGAACTTGCTCTCGGTCCCGTCATTACTGGATGTCCTGCGCGTATCCGAGCGTTCGCCGGCTGCTGTTCAGCAAGAGTGAAAGTGATTGCCATGATATTGGGCGTTAATGAAACAGCCCCAGATTCACAACCCTGTCCTCTTGAGAGAAGTTGTCGAATGGCTTCGGATCAGGACGGGAGGCCTATACGTTGATTTAGACGTGGGTAGCGGCGGGCACGCTCTTGCCATCGCAGAGCGCCTCGGGCCCGAGGGCCAGCTTGTGGCAATGGACATTGATCCCGCAGCGGTTGCCAGAGCGCATGCTCGCTTGAAGGGATATCCGGTTACCGTGCTGTTGGCGGACCGGAGGGAAGTTGAATCGCACCTTGACAACCAAATAGGGACAGCGCTGGTGGATGGGTGGATACTGGACCTGGGCGTCAGCAGCGAATTGCTGGAAGATGCCTCAAGGGGCTTCTCCTACCGGCAATGCGGACCCCTGGACATGAGATACGACCCGCGCGGCTCGGTAACTGCCAGCAGTGTTATCAACACCTGGTCGCAGGGCGAACTGGAGCGAATGTTTCGCAGCTATGCGCAGTTGCGGTGGGCGCGGGCCCTCGCGCGGGAAATAGCGAAGCGTCGGCGGCACGAGTCAATAGAAACCACGGCACAGTTGGCACAGATCATCGCAGCAGTGATCCCAGCACCCGCACGCGGCAAGTTGCCTCAACTACTGTCTAAAGCCTTCACCGCCGTAAGGATCGCCGTCAACGACGAACTAGCGGGCGTGCCGCCGACGCTTCGACAAGCCGCTGCGCGCAGCAACCACGGAGCGCGCCTGTGCATCATATCATATTCCTCCCTCGAAGACAAGGCTGTAACATCCACGCTCAGGGAGCTGGCGCGCAAGTGTAGGTGCCCAAGTTCGCAGCCGGTGTGCACGTGCGGGGGGCCGGTGCTGCGGTTGTTGACACCGAGCCCCATTCGTCCCAGCGCTGAAGAGGTTCAGCAGAATCCTCGTGCGCACAGCGCGATGCTTCGCTGTGCGGAGCGAATTTGACAGTTCTAGGGGCTAGCGCGAACAGCGCGCATAGCCCGTCCGCCCAGCGGCGGACAGCGGACAGTTGCAGTTTCGGTGTCACCGGGCACGTTCGCCTCCTACGCGCCCGGAGGTAGGCGGCGAGTGAGAATCGTAATGAAGAACGGCCAGCGTGAAGACCCGCGGAGTGTCGTCGGCAACCTCTACACCCCCAGCGAGCGACCCGGAGGAAACCCTATTCGACGCTCTTTCGCGCTGGTTCTCACCGCCACGATTCTCACCGCCGCCTTGGTATTCTTGGCGGTGGGCTACCTCTCCGTCTATGCGCGCGCGGGCAAGAACGAGCAGCTGCGCGCGCGGCTGATGCAGCGCATAGCCGAGCGCGAAGCGCGCGTCAATGGCCTGCACGCGATGGTGGACGCCGAGCGCGTGCGGCTGACGTACTGCCAGGGTGAGGAGTCGCAGCCGCTCACCCAGGCCGCCGAGCGCACCGACTACATCAACGCAAGCAGCACAACGTCGCACAATGCCAGACAACCCAGCAAGGCGGCCTGGCTAGTGAAAAGCAAAGCGCGCATCGCCTCTGTCATTTCCAGCTATACGGCTGCTGCTCTCCGCCCGGCAGCAGCTGAGCCGGCCCCCAGGCTGGCAAATCGCGAGCGAAATTCGCGCTGACGGGACAGGTTGCTCCTGCTGCTGGCAGGGCAGCCCTCGCGGGGCGGTTTGGGAAGGCGGGGATGTCGGGTTCCCCTCTGCTGAGCACCTGTTCGAACACGCGTTTTTGGTATCGCTTCGTTATCACTGGGTTCTGCTTGCTCGCGCTGCAGGCATTCAACCTGCACATCGTTCGCCACCCAGAACTGTCGGCGCAGAGCGATCGGATAATCAGCCGCAAGTGGTTCTTGCAAGCTGAACGGGGGGCCCTCAGGGACCGAACGGGGGCGCTGCTGGCGTACTCCGCGCCAGCCGGCTCGGTGTTCGCAGATCCGGAATTGGTGACCGATGCGCACGGTGAGGCGGCTGCCATGGGCGGGCGGCTAAAGTTGCCCGTCCACCAGCTCGAGCGGCTGCTGAGCAAGCGCACGCGCTATGTGCGCAGCAGCAATAACATCATCATCTCCCGGCCGATCCGCTTCGTCTGGCTGAAGCGAAGCCTCGACGAGATGGCGCTCGAGCAGGTGCGGAAACTGCAGCTGCCGGGGATCGGCATCCAGCCCGAGCCCAAGCGGTTTTTCCCTCACGGTTCGCTGGCGGCCCACACCCTGGGGTTCGTGAATCGAGACCACCACGGGGCCTCTGGCCTTGAGCGCAGCCTGGACCGCTTCCTTTCCGGCACAGACGGGCTGATCTTTGCAGAAGTTGATGCGGGCAAAAGGCTGATCCCCGGGCGCCGGTTGTACGAACGGCGCGCGGTGCGCGGTCACGATGTGATTCTCACGCTCGACCCGGCGATACAACAGGCAGCAGAGGCCGTGCTGGCGGACGCCTTGCGGCGTCGGAATGCCGAGAGGGGTTGCGTGATTGCGGCCGACCCCGCGAGCGGCGAGATCCTGGCCCTGGCTACCCTACCCTCCCCCGCGCATCACGCCCGTTATGATGCGAAGGACTGGACTCATCCCGCCGTCTCCTACGCTTATGAACCAGGCTCGACCTTCAAACTCGTCACCGCCTGTGCAGCGATCGAGGAGAAGGCCGTTCGCCCCGGAGAGAAGGTGGTGCGCTGCACTGGCTCGACGGCCATCGGCAATCACATCGTCCACTGCGCAGTTCACGGCAAGGGGGGACACGGCAGCCTTGACCTGGAAGGCATTATCATCCACTCCTGCAACATCGGCATCGGCAAGGTCGCCGAGAGAATCCCTTCTTACCGGCTGGGCAGGTACATCAACCTGCTCGGCTTCGGCACGAAAACCGGGATCGAACTGCCAGGCGAGGCACGCGGGTGGTTTCCCAATCCCTCTTCGTGGACGAGGATCGAGAAGGCCACTATCCCGTTTGGCCAGAGTGTCACTGTCACGCCGCTGCAGTTGTTGGCAGCCTACTGCGCCGTGGCAAACGGAGGGATTCTGCCGCGCCTGCACCTGGTGCGGCGCGTGGTGGCTTCGGCCGATGGGCCCGGAAAAGACATCCGCCCGCGCGGCAAGCGCGTGATGAGCGCGGCCACCGCGGCAACGCTGCGAAAGATGCTCGAGGGGGTCGTGGTGCGCGGAACGGGCAAGGCAGCGGCGATCCCGGGCTACAGGATCGCCGGCAAGACCGGCACCGCGCAAAAGCCCACCAAGGAAGCAGGGTTCAAGTCCGGGAAATACGTGGGCTCGTTCGTGGGCTTCCTGCCCGCGGACAAGCCGAGAATCGCGATCCTGGTTTCGATTGATGAGCCTAAGGGCGTTCACTATGGCGCCGTGGTGGCGGCGCCGGTCTTCCGCGCCGTGGCAAGCCGCGCCGCGGCCCATCTGGGGATAGCGCCTGTCGTGCAGGCCCAATCGGGGTCGAGCGGAGCAGCGAAAAACCAAAACGTCAGGGCCGGAAGTCTTCATCCGAATGCTGCGTCCCGCCGCAAGAACACATAACTGCTATAATGATAAATGTAACAGGAGGCGTTGTTGAAATCGCTCGCATCCCTGGTCGAGGCGGTATCCGGGGCGCAGGTTCGCGGTGATCTGAGCCGGGCCGTGCGCGGGCTAGCGCACGATTCCCGGCGCGTGGAGCCGGGTTTTTTGTTTGCCGCTTTGCCGGGCCAGAAGACGGACGGGCATCTGTTCATACCCCAGGCACTGGAGTGCGGCGCCTGCGCGGTCTTGGCGGAGGCCGGCAGGGGTGAGCTGCAAACGGGCGACGCGACACTGATCCTGGTGCCGCGAACGCGCCCCGCACTGGCCGCAATGGCGGCCTGTTTCTATGAATATCCCTCCAGGCGGCTGGCGCTCACAGGCGTCACCGGCACGAACGGCAAGACTACCACCACCTATCTTCTGGAAGCGATTCTGCGCGCGGCGGGCAGGAAGACCGGCGTGATCGGCACGCTGGCTTATCGCATCGCTGACCAAGTGATGGACGCCCCGTTCACCACGCCCGAGGCGCCGGATTTGCAGGGCCTGCTCAGGCAGATGGCCGACGCCGGCGCAAGCGACGTTGCCATGGAAGTCTCCTCTCACGCGCTCGCCCAACACCGCGCCGACTACTGCGAGTTCCTGTGCGCCATCTTCACCAACCTCACCAGGGACCACCTCGATTTCCATGCCGACGCAAAGGAGTATTACGAGGCCAAGGCGAGGCTCTTCCACGACAGGGTTTTCATGCCCGCGCAGCACGCGCGCGCCAATATCATCAACGCCGACGACCCGTCGGCGCCCGGCCTGGTTGCCGCCGCCTCTGGCGTGACGATAACCTATGGCTGCCAGTCCCCGGCCGATGTCTTCGCGCGCAGTGTGCAGGTTTCAGACCGCGGCACATCCTTCCTTGTTGAAACTCCTCACGGCTCGCGCCCCGTTGCGCTTCGCTTGTTGGGCAGGTTCAACGTGTACAATGCGATGGCCGCGCTGGCGGCCGGGTTGGCCCTGGGCGCTAACCTGGACACTGCGGTGCAAGCGCTCGAGCGGGTGCCGCCAGTGCGCGGCAGGTTCGAGAAAGTGGAGCAAGGACAGGATTTCTCGGTCCTGATTGACTACTCGCACACGCCCGACAGCCTCGAGAAAGCCTTGCTCGACGCCCGAAATCTCGGGCAGAGACGGGTGCTGGTGGTCTTCGGCTGCGGAGGCGACAGGGATCCGGGGAAGCGGCCCATCATGGCCAGGTTGGCCGCCCGGCTGGCTGACGTCTGTTTCATCACGTCCGACAATCCCCGCAGCGAGGACCCTGCCGCAATCATCCAACAGGTGATGTCCGGGGTGCCGAGGTCGCTCAGGCACAAGTGCCATGTGGAGCCCGATCGTAAGCAGGCGATCGCCCTGGCGCTGCGCGAGGCCAGGCCCGGCGACCTGGTCTTGGTCGCCGGCAAAGGCCACGAGACAAAACAGATCTTCGCCGACAGGGTGGAGCCGTTCGATGACCGCGAAGTGACCGCCGCGCTGCTGCGTGAGATGCTGGCCGAGCATCAGGCGGCCCGAATTGATCAGAGCCGAGGGGAGGACAGGTAGGTGGCCCGCTTGTCGCTTGAGATGGTTCTTGAGGCAACGGGCGGGCGGCTGCAGGGGCCGGCGGATCAAACAAATGGCCTGAGTTTCACCGCCGTCTCCACCGACAGCCGCAGCGTGCGGGCCGGAGAACTGTTCGTGGCGCTGAAGGGCGAGCGCTACGATGGTCACGATTTCGTGGCGGAGGCGATCAGGCGCGGCGCCGCAGCGGCGATAGTCAGCAAGCCCGTCGCAGCGGCTGCCGGCGCTGCCGTGCTGATAGAGGTCCACGACACCCTCGAAGCGATGGGGTGCATCGCTGCCGCGCACCGGTCGCGATTCGCGCTGCCGGTGATCGCGATCACCGGCAGCGTGGGCAAGACGACGACCAAGGAAATGACCGCCCAAATCCTCTCGCAGCGGTTCAGGGTGCTCAAAACGGAGGAGAACTACAACAACGAGATAGGCGTGCCGCTGGCCGCCTTGCAATTGGAGCCTTCGCACCAGGCGGCAGTCTTCGAGATCGCGATGCGCGCCCCGGGGGAGATTGCATGGCTGGCTCACATCGTGAAACCGAGCATCGGGGTGATCACTAATGTCGGCGTAACGCACATCGAGCGGCTCGGCAGCACCGAGGCCATCGCTGCTGCCAAGGCCGAGCTGTTGCACGGGATGGGCGCGGATTCTGCCGCCGTCCTGAATGCCGACGATGATAACAGCAAACCACTGATGGCAGCAGCCAAGGGAAGGGTCGTAACCTTCGGGGTTGACCGGCCTGCCGATGTTACCGCGCGGGAAGTGCGGCTGGGTGGCACCGCGTCCGCCCAGTTCAGGCTGGCGGCTGGAAAGGGCGAGGTCCTCGTGAGGCTGCAAGTGCCTGGCCGGCACAACGTGGCCAATGCCCTGGCCGCCGCTGCCGCCGCGCTGCAAGCCGGCGCGACCATGGAGGATGTGCGAGGCGGCCTTGAGAGCACCACCCTGGGCAAGCACAGGCTGCAGATCATGACCTCGGCGCGCGGATTCACAATCCTCGACGACTGCTACAATGCCAACCCGGACTCGATGATTGCCGCGCTGGAGGTTCTTGCGGAGTTGCAGGCGCACAGGCGCATAGCAGTGCTGGGCGATATGCTCGAACTGGGGCCAGAAGCCGCCGAAATGCACCGCCTTGTCGGGCGTGAGGCGGCGAAGCGCCGACTGGCGCTGCTCGTGGTGGCGGGGGATTTCGCGCATCACTTGCGCGAGGGCGCGCTCAGCGCCATGTCGGAAGACCAGGTAGTCGTCGCCAGCGCAGTCGAGGAATGTGCTGACATCATACAGCAGGCTGCGCGCGCCGGCGACGCGGTCCTCGTGAAGGCCTCGCGTGCGATGGCGTTCGAGAGGATTGTCGAGAGATTGGCCAGTGGTTGAGTCAATTGCACTGCTGATGGGGATGGTTATTGCCGCGCTCGGCGGAGCGCCCGCGGTGGCGCTGCTCAAGCGCCTCGGCTGCACCCAGCACATCAATGAGTGGGCCCCCGAGCGCCACCGAGAGAAGGCCGGAACGCCAACCTGCGGCGGGCTGCTTCTGGTTGCCGCAGCCGCCTGCGCATTCCTGCTGGCGGCCCGGCTGTCTGGCCGGTCGGACCCTGCGGCGGCGGCAGTGCTTCTCTTCATGATTCTGGGGGCCGCCCTGGGGTTTGCCGACGATTGGCTTTCGCTGAAGCGCGGCTCCAACCTTGGGCTAAGAGCGCGCCAGAAACTTCTTGGCCAGATCGTCCTGACGGCGGCCTTTCTTTACCACAGGGAAGCCGCAGGCCACAGCACGTTGAGCATCGTCCTCCCCTTCTCCAACCGCGTGGTTCCTCTCGGCTGGTCATACTACCCCGTCATTGGAGTGCTGATGGTCTTCTTCGTCAACGCTGTCAATCTGAGCGACGGCCTCGATGGCCTGGCGGCAGGATTGAGCGCGCCGGCCCTGGTCGCGCTGTCTCTCGCGGGCCTGCGCTACCACGAGGGGAACACACCCATCTTGTGCTTTGGCGCGGCAGGCGCTTGCCTTGGGTTCTTGTGGATAAATGCTTACCCGGCACGCGCGTTCATGGGCGACACCGGGTCCCTGGCCGTCGGCTTCGCTCTCGCAGGCGGCGCGGTCGCGATGCGGCAGGAGATTCTGCTGCTCGTGGTGGGCGGAGTATTCGTCGTCGAGGCGCTTTCGGTGGTGGTCCAGGTGATATGGTTCAAACTGACGGGCTCGCGCCTTCTTCTCATGAGCCCGCTTCATCATCATTTCGAATTGGCCGGATGGAGTGAGAACACGGTGGTCACCAGGTTCTGGCTCGTCGGGATGGCGCTGGCAGTGGCAGCGTGGGCCGGGGAGCGCTTTTTCGCAACATGAGCAGCGTCTTCAAAGAGAAGTTCAGTTTTGAGGGGAAGCGGGTTTACGTGATCGGCCTGGGAGAGCACGGCACCGGGCGCGAGGCAGCGCTGGCGCTCGCCAAGCGGGGCGCTGCCGTAACCGTTGCCGACGAGAAGAGTCCCGGCGAGTTGAGCGCCGAGACATGCAGGCTAGAGGGCCTCCAGGTTCGATTCGAGCTGGCCGAGCGCGCCTACGGCAGCATTCGCGCATCCGAGATGGTTGTTATCAGCCCTGGAGTCCCCCCGGGCAAAGCCCCGCTCGAAAGCGCGCGCGCCGCCGGCATTCCGGTGGTGAGTGAGATTGAAATCGCCTACATGGTCTCCGCGGCCCCGATCATCGCCATCACCGGGACGAAAGGCAAGACCACCACCGCCGCGCTGGTGGCCCATCTCCTTTCGCGCGAGGGGCGCTCCGTTCGCCTCGGGGGCAATATCGGTTCGCCGCTGGTCTCGCTCGCGGCAGGCGCCGGGCCCGAGGAGATCCTTGTGGCCGAGGTCAGCAGTTTTCAACTCGAGGCGATTGACAAGTTTCGCCCGTGGGTTGCGGCTTTCCTCAACTTTTCGGCTGACCATCTGGATCGGCATGTCACGATAGAGAACTACTGGCGCGCCAAGGTCAGGATCTTCGAGAATCAGGCAGACGAAGATTTCGCGGTGCTCAATGCGCACGACGCGCGGCTGAATAGCCTGGCCGGCAGCCTTCGCGCACGGGTGCTGCGGTTCAGCCGGCAGGAAGAGGTCAGCGCTGGGGTGTTCGTGTACGGAGAATGGGTAGTGCTCTCCGACGGCGCAGGTGCGCGGCGGCGCGTCCTTCGCCTTGCAAGCGTGCCCTTGCCTGGGGCTCACAACCTTGACAATGTGCTGGCTGCCGTTGCCTGCGCGTCAGCGGCAGGTGTCTCCCTGGAGAACGTGGAGAATGCTCTGGCAAGTTTTCGGGCAGGCCCACACCGCCTCGAAGAGGTGGCTTGTGTAGGGGGCGTGACCTTCATTGATGACTCCGAGGCTACCACTCCCTCTGCCGTCGCTGCCGCCCTTGAGGCGTTTCAGCAGCCGATTATCCTGATCGCGGGCGGACAGGCGAAGGTGGATGACTTCGGTGAACTGGGCCGCGCCATCGCGCGGCGCGCCAAGGTCCTGCTGCCCATCGGAGAAGCAGGCCCGACCATCGCCCAGGCGGCTGCGCGCAGCGGGTTCGAGCACATCGAGCCAGCGGGGAATCTCGAGCAGGCCGTGCGGCGCGCATTCGCGCTGGCGCAGCCAGGCGACGTCGTACTTCTGTCACCCGCTTGCGCGAGTTTTGACCAGTTCAAGAACCTTGAGCAGCGCGGCGAGGCGTTCAAAGCCGCGGTTGCCGCGCTCGCGCGCGAGCATCGGGAGGTAGTCGGATGAATGCCGTGCCGGCCCACCGAAGTCTCCTGCACCGTGTCTCATTGTGGCTCGCCAGCCGCGGTGCCCCCGACCCGTGGCTGGTGCTCCTGGCCATGCCGCTGCTCGGGATTGGGCTGGTCTTCGTCTTCAGCGCGAGCTATCCCATCGCCGGGTTCGAGCACTCCAGGCTGACAAGGGGCGATAGCTACTATTTTCTCAAGCACCAGGCTTTGTCCCTTGCGGTTGGCCTGCCACTGATGTGGGCGGTCTCGCTGCTGCCGCTGAAGTGGGTGAAGGACCGGGCGTATAGCGGCTACTGGGCAGCCATCTTCCTGCTTCTTGCGGTGCTGGTATTCGGCAAGGAGATCAACGGGGCCCGGCGCTGGCTGTGCGGAATCCAGCCCAGCGAGTTCGCGCGCCTGCTGGCGGTGGCTGCTGCTGCGCGCTTGATAGTGGACAAGCAGGATCAAGTGCGGCAACTGCCGGTGATGATGCGAATGTGCATGCTCGGGGTGCCGCTGATCATGCTGGTAATTGTGGAACCACACTTTGCCGGCGCGGTATTGTTCGCCGGGGTGCTGTTTGCGATGCTTCACATCGGGGGCGCGAGGAGAAGACACCTGGGCCTGGTCATTGTGGCCGCGCTCGCGCTGGGCGCGGCCCTGATCCTTTCCTCGCCCTACCGGTGGACGCGGGTCAAGCAGATGTTCGAGGGCCACTACCACAGGCTGCACTGCCAGATGGCCTTCGGCGCCGGCGGGCTGGGCGGACGCGGGTTTGGAGAGAGCCGCGAGAAGTACTTCTACTTGCCCGAGCCGCATACCGACTCGATACTCGCGATCATCGGCGAGGAGATGGGCTTCTTCGCAACGGTCGGCGTGATTGCGCTCTTCGGGCTCGTCGTGTGGCGCATCTTCCGCATCGCTTCGCGCGCGAGCGACGAGTTCGCGGTGCTCGTGGCCAGCGGAGTGGCGCTCACGATCGGCTTTGAGGCGCTGATTAACATTGCCTCCGTAACGGGCCTGGGCTTGACCACCGGGCTCCCATTGCCCCTGGTGAGTTACGGCGGCTCTTCGATGTGGAGCACGCTCGCGGGTATCGGCCTGGTCCTGGGCGTATCCCGCGAGCAGCGCGAGGCGGCTCCAGTGCGGGCGCGCGGCTCAGGGGCCGCGCGCGTGCTGCGAATCAACGAGATCGGTGCTGCGTGAGAGGGCCTGATGTCCGGCGGAACGACACACTTTATGGGCGTGGGCGGCATAGGCATGAGCGGCCTTGCGGCCGTGCTGTTATCGCGTGGAGAAGCCGTGTCCGGCTGCGATATCGCATCCTCCCCCATCACCCAGAGGCTTGCGGCGCTCGGCGCAGCGATCCACAAGGGGCACAGCCCGTCACATCTGACCGGCGTTTCGCAGCTGGTCATCTCGGACGCCATCAGGCAGGACAATCCGGAGTTGATGAAGGCGCGCGACGACGGCGTGCCTGTGAAGCGCCGCTCGCAATTGCTGGGCGAGATCATGGCCCATGGCCGGGGCATCGCCGTGGCGGGCAGCCACGGCAAGACCACGATCAGCGCAATGATCGCGCTGATCCTGCAGCGATCCGGCCTGGATCCCACCGTTTTCATCGGCGGCGAGCTGGAGGCGATCGGGGGGAATTACCGCGCCGGCAAGGGCGACTGGATTTTGGCGGAAGCGTGCGAGGCTTACAACTCCTTTCTCGACCTCGGGCCCGAGATCGCCCTCGTATCCAACGCGGAGGCAGACCACCTGGACTTTCACGGCACTCTTGAGAACCTGCTGGCCGCGTTCTCGCGGTTCGTGCATCGCATCAAGCCCGGCGGCTGCCTGGTATGGTGCTCGGACCGGCCGGAGTTGCAGGCCATTGCGCAGGCTGCTCCGTGCCGCAGAACATCCTATGGGCTGAAAGAGGGGGCGGATTTGCTGGCGACCAACATCCGGCTGCAAGGCTTCGGCAGCCGCTTTGAGGTCAGGGATCGCGGCGCGATCCGGCTCAATGTCCCCGGGATTCATAACGTATTGAACGCTGCCGGTGCGGCGGCTTGCACCCTCGAGGCGGGGGCGCCTTTCGGCGAGATCGCCGCTGCCCTTGAACAATTCAGGGGAGTCAGACGTCGCTTCGAGAGAGTGGGGCAGATCGCTGGGGTCACCGTGGTGGACGACTACGCTCATCACCCTACGGAGATCAAGGCCACCCTGGCAGCGGCGAGGCCGCTTTGTGCGGGACGGCTGTTCGCCGTGTTCCAGCCGCACTTGTACAGCCGCACGCGAGATTTCTTGGACGGGTTCGCGACCTCTTTCGAGGACGCCGACTCAGTGGTGTTCACGGACATCTACGCTGCCAGGGAAGACCCGATCCCGGGGGTCAGCAGCGCCCTGCTCGCAGAGCGCGCCCGCGTGCTTCAGCCTGGAAAAGACAGCGAGTATATCGCCGACAAGACCCACATCGCCCAGCATCTGGCGCCGCGGCTGAAGGCTGGTGACTGCGTGATAGCCCTTGGCGCCGGCGATGTTGACTCTGTCGCGCGCGATCTCTTGCGGCTGCTCAGCAGCAAACCGTAAAATGAGAGAGGAGAAACGCTGGCCCGTGGAAAGCCGCTTCGACTTGCCGCCCTTCGGAGACGCTGAGAGTGAGGCGTCGCAGCAGTCGCAGCCTTCGCCTGCTCCCCCTGTGCTCAGCCTGCAGGAGATTGCGGCAGCCGTAGAGGGGGATGTCCGGGCAGATGAGCCGATGAGCCGCCACACAAGTTTCGGCATCGGCGGCCCGGCCGATTGCTTCTTCAGGCCGGCGGGCGAGAAGGACCTTCGCTGGATCATCACCTGGGCCAGGGCGGCCGGCAAGCCGGTGCAGGTGATCGGCAACGGTACCAATCTGCTGGTATCCGACAATGGGGTGCACGGCGTGGTGATCCAGCTCGGCCCAGGCTTCAGGCAAGTCACCGCTGCGGGTGATGTGCTGATTGCCGGCGCGGGGACCAAGCTCGCTGCACTTATCCAGAGCGCGGAGCAGGCCGGGCTGAGCGGCCTCGAGGCCCTGGTGGGGGTGCCGGGCACGCTGGGCGGCGCGATCGTCACTAACGCGGGCACCGATGTGGGCTCCATCAGCGATGTCGTGCAAGCGGTCTCCGTGATGGAAGAGACGGGGCACATTTTCACCATGCACCACGATGATTTGCAGTATGCTTACCGCCACAGCAGCCTGATGAACTCCGGCCTGGTCGTGCTCCAGGTGCGGCTCGTCTTGCAGCCCGCGGACAGGACGCAGATACGCGCCAAGATCGAGCGCCTGCGCATCAAGCGCGCCACCCGGCAGCCGCTGCGGGCTCGCTCGGCTGGCAGCGTCTTCAAGAACCCGGCCACGATCGCCGCCGGAAAAGTGCTCGATCGCGCGGGGGCGAAGGGGATGCGCTGCGGGGATGCGCAGGTATCGTACAAACATGCCAATTTCATCGTCAATCGGGGCCAGGCCACCGCGGCGCAAGTAAGGACCCTGGTTGAGCAACTCGAAGACCTGGTGTGGCGCCTTCACGGTATCCGGCTGGAGCCGGAGATAGAGTTCGTGGGAGAGTGGTAGCAGCGGTGCCGAAGAAACTCCGCGTTGCCGTGTTGATGGGCGGGCTGTCGAGCGAGCGGGCAATCTCGCTCATCAGCGGGGCAAGCGTGTTCAACGCGCTGGACCGCGGAAAACACGATGTGACCGCGATTGACGTAGGGTTGAGGCGCGGCCAGGCCGCGCCCCCGCCTGCCCAATGCCCATTGCCCCTGCCGGAGATGAAGGCTCTCGAAGCGCTGATGGAGCCACCGCGTTTCGATGTCGCCTTCATCGCCCTGCACGGGCGCGGCGGGGAGGACGGCAGCCTGCAGGGCTTCTTGGAACTGCTCGGCATTCCTTACACCGGCTCCGGGGTGCTTGCGAGCGCGCTCGCGCTCGACAAGATCCAGTCCAAAAGGATCTTCCTGCAGCAGGGCATTCCAACGGCCGAGTTCCTGGAATTCGATGCGCGCTGCGCAGAGCCCGTCGCCGAGTGGGAGAGCCGGGCCCTGGAGGCGCTCGGGCTTCCTCTCGTAGTCAAGCCGGCGGCCGAGGGCTCTTCGATCGGAGTCACCATAGTCCGCAGCGAGGAGCAGATGGCACCCGCCGCCAGGTTTGCGCTCACCTACGACCAGCGCATTTTCGCCGAGCGCTACGTGCAGGGAATGGAACTCACTGCTGCCATCCTTGGCAACCACGACCCGCGCGTGCTGCCGCTCGTGGAAATCGTGCCCGAGGGCGGGTTCTATGACTACGAGCGAAAATACACACCGGGCGCGACGCAGGAGATCGTGCCCGCGCGCGTCTCCGAAAGCCTTGCAGAGCGCGCCCGGCAGGCGGCCCTGGCAGCGCATAGCGCGCTGGGCTGCTGGGGTTGGTCCAGGGTTGACATGAGGTCAGACGGCGAGAATGTCTGGGTGCTCGAAGTCAACACTATTCCCGGGCTCACTCCGCTGAGCCTGGTGCCGTGCGCGGCAGCGGCAGTCGGGGTTCCCTTTCCCCAATTGATGGAGACGCTGATAGCACTGGCGCTTGAGCCGCCCGTTCGGGCGGCCCTGAGGGGTCGCCCTCCCCTCGATGGGACCATGAAGGGCCCCTCTCGGGGTCCTGAAGGGCATGATGTCCCCGAAGGGCCGCGTCCCCCTGCGAGGGAATAACGTGGAGACACGCTACAGGCATACGCCGGTTGCTCCTTCCCCGAGAGCGATGCAGGGCAGAAGGCGGCGGGCGCTGCTGGTGCTCGCGAGGGTTGGAATCGTCTTGCTTCTGGCGTTGCTAGCGTGCCAGGGAGTAAGGCTGGCGCTGGGGTTCGTCCCGCTTCGCGTGCAGCGCCTGGAAGTGACCGGGATTCGGCACCTGGATCGCGGCACAGTCCTCGCGCTTGCAGATGTGCCCTCAGGCGCCCGCATCTTCCAGGTACCGCTGAACAAGGTCGCCGCGCGCCTCGCAGCGCACCCCGCTGTGCAGCAGGTGAGGGTCAGCCGTCACCTGCCCTCGACGATAAAGATCGCGATCAAGGAACGGCCGCTGGCTTTCCTGATCCGGTGCGGCGAGCGGGACCGTTTCCTTGATCGGGGAGGCGGCATCCTTGCCACGGATGGCTGCATCACAGCCGGGGTTCCGCGCCTGTTTGGTGTTGGCTGTGCAGGGTCGTCGCGGCGAAGGGCACAGGCTGCACTTGCCTGCCTGGAGGCTTTGGAGCAGCACGGCCTTGAGGCCAGGCAGATCAGCATCGCGCCCTCGGGCTCAATCAACGCCAGGCTCACGAGCGGCATCTTGCTGAAGATGGGCCTCCCGGAGGACCTGCCAGAAAAGGCCCTCAGGGCGCGGTTCAGCCTAGCGGGACTGCCGCCTGGAAGTGTAGAATATCTTGATGTGAGTGCACTTTCGGCAGTAGTGTGGAAACCTCTGCCCGAGGGCACTCAAGCGAGGCGATGAGAAGATGGCCGAAAGGGAGTTGCTGGGTTCTCAACTGCGGCGCTGGCATCCGCATCTGCGCCTGAAGCCCAAGGACTGGGTCGTGCCGCTCACTGCCGCAAGCCTGGTGCTTGGCATGCTGCTCGCGCTGCAGTTCGGCAGCCAGAAGTCGGCCGGAGAGCTGACGGGCCGTGGGCGCGCGGATCTGCTCGCACAGATGCTGGCCGGCGAGCGCGCCCGCGAGAAGCAGCTCGAAAGCGAGATCGTTCAGTTGCGCTCCCAGAGGGACAAATATGCCAAGGCGGCTGCCGCCGGCGAACAAGGGCTGAGCCTGCTCAACAAGGAAAATGAACTTTACAAACTGGCGCTCGGCCTCACCCCGGTTGTGGGGTCGGGGATCGTGTTCCGCGTCAACGACAGCGATCTGGCGCGCGAGTCGTCCACGGGGGCAGAGCCCTTCCTTATCCACGACTATGACCTCTGGCCGATCGTCAACGAATTGCGCGCCGGTGGTGCGGAGGCAATCGCGATCAATGACCAGCGGGTGGTTGCCACCACCGCCATAAGATGCGTGGGCCCGGTGGTGAACGTAAACGGCGTTCCGGTGTCACCGCCCTATGACATCAAGGCCGTTGGCAGTGCGAAGGACCTGATGGGCGCTCTCACCATAAAGGACGGAATCGTTGACCGGCTCAGAGCGGCGCGCTTTCCTGTCTACCTCGAGCAGCGCTCCGAGTTGTACATTCCTGCCGCGAGCGTTACCCCGAAGATAAGGTTCGCCCGACCGACCAAGGAGATGCCGCGATGACCTTGTTGCCTCTTCTGGCATTGCTGCTGGGCTTCGTAATGGTCTATGTGTGGAAACTGTCGGTTCCGCCCGCCTATTCGGACTACGTGGCCGTCGCCATCCTCGCGGGGCTCGACTCTGTCGTGGGCGGTGTGCGCGGTGTGCTCGACCACAGGTTCGAGCCGGTGGTCTTCGTAACCGGCTTTTTCATGAACGCGGCTGTAGCGGCGCTGCTGGTTTTCGCGGGTGACCGGCTGGGGGTCAACATGTACCTGCCAGCGGTGGTGGCTCTCGGCGTGCGCATCTTCTATAACCTTGGCCATATCCGCCGCCAACTGCTGGACAGGATGATGCACCGCACTCTGGAGCACCCTCCCGAGTCACCCGAGAGCTTTGCCGCGCCGCCCAGCCCCTAGCGGCTCTGCCTCTCGCAGCCGGAGCCGCCATCGGTCAAGGAGTGGGCTGCAGTGGGTTCCGGCGCCGTATTGGCCCTCGACATAGGCAGCGCCAAGATATCCGCACTCTTGGCGAGAGCAGCCGAAAATCGCCTCGACATCCTGGGGCTGGGGCGCTCTCTATCCAGGGGCGTGCGCCGAGGCTCAATTGTTGACCTCGATGAGGCCGCCGATGCCATCCGCGAGGCGGTGGATAATGCCGGCCGCGGGGCGCGGCTGGCCCCTGCCTGGGTGGCGGTTGGTGGGCCTCACTTCGCGGGCTTGACGAACAGCGCCGCGATTTCGATCACCCGACCCTCGCGCGAGATTCTATCTTCCGACCTCGACCAGGCCGTGCGCGCGGCAGGCGAGATCAGCCTGCCCGAGGGCCGGGAAATCGTGCACATCGTGCCTTCCGACTTCGTGGTTGACGGCCTGGCCGGGGTCAAGAGGCCTGCCGGCCTGTCGGCCTCGGCGCTCCAGGCCAAGGTCCACATCATAACCGCCTCCAGCGCGGCTCTGGACAATGCGGAAAAGTGCCTCAAACGCGCGGAGATCGCGCTAGAGGACTTCATTTTCTCCCCGCTGGCGTGCGCCGAGGCCGCCTTTGGTGCGGCTCCACCCCAGGGACCGCACCTGCTGATTGACATCGGCGCCGGGACCACGGATTATGTCCTCTTCTCCGACGGGGGGCCGGTTCTGTCCGGGAGTCTGCCCCTCGGGGGTGCGCAGATCGCCCAGGACTTGTGCATCGGCCTGAGGCTCCCCCTGGACCAGAGCGAGCAGCTGCTCCAGGGTGCTGCGGTGGGCATGGCGGCGCTCGCGCGGGGGCAGCCTCCGGTCGTCGTTCGCGCTTCTGACGGCGGCCAGCGGCGGGTCACGCCGCTGGCTGCGGCCGAGATAATCGAGGCCAGGTTGCAGGAGATCCTCGCCGAGGTGCGCGCGCAACTCATACGCGGCGGAGCCGCCGCCGTTCTATCCGGCGGGGCGGTTCTGACCGGCGGAGTGAGCCGCATCGCGGGGGCCGTGGCACTCGCGGAGCAGGTGCTCTCGTGCCCGGTGCGAGCGTACGGAGCCCCGCTGGCCGGGCTGCTCCCCGACGTGGCGCAGCCGGACCTGGCAGCCGTTACCGGTGCAGCTCTCATCGGGTTGAGGCACTCGGCGCGTTCACTGCCGCCGGCGCGCGGCGGCTGGCTGGGCTCGCTTGCAGCGAGGGCTGAAGCGATCAAGCGCGCCATTCTCGGGTCGTAGCGGCCTTTGAGGGTCGCCGCAAGGCAGTGTGGAAAGCAGTGCGCTTCGAATTCATTGACGAGCCGATAACCGTGAGCCTGGACGAGGCCAAGCCAGGCAAGCCGCCCGCGTCGTTCACATGGCGAAATGACACCTACCAGATCGAGAGCGTCGAGGCGGTATGGGTGGACGCGGGCTGGGGGCCCCTTCGCTCGCGCTCAAAGCGCTGGTGGCAGAGGCGCCACCGCACCTACTACCAGGTGACCGCGCGGGGGGAGATGTTCGAGGTTTACCACGACCGGGGCCTCGACTCCTGGACCCTCTACCGCCGCCTGATCCCGTAACGCCAGCGTCCCGCTGGCATGCCGCCGAGACGGCGGGCGGTACGTGTCCGGATTGGTGTGTGTGGCTTGGGGTTCCTCGTGCGCTGTGGGGTCATCTGGGGGGTCCGGGGATCACCTTTTGGTGAAGGAGAGGGTCTCGGTTTTCCGGTGCCACGAGAACTTGGCGTTGAGGGCCTGAGCCACGACCTTAGCGGGAGCGTAGGCCGTGCCCTTGACAATCAGCGCGCCATCGGGCGCCCCCACGCGCAGGGGCACGCACTTGGTCTTGCCGACGCAAAGGCCGATCAGCTTCCCGGGGCGGATGACCCTGATATGGCCCCCGAGCTTCTTGCTCACCTCGGCAACCGGCACCCAGGGCTTCCCCTTGCGCAACAGGGGAGGCGTTTTCAGCGCCAGCGGCTTGCCGTTGACGCGCACTTGAATCGCGGATTCTTCCGAAGCCGCTGCCAGCCCGAACCACAGCGTCAACAGCAAGCACGCTGCGGCCTTGTGTCTCACGGCTCCGTTTTCTCCTCGGCCTTCTTGGTTTCCGGCTTCTTGGGAAAGCTCTGGGTTGACGACAAGACGTCATCCAGGTAGATGCGCACCACGGCAGGCCCGAAGCGTTGAAACGGGATAGGCGGCAGTTGAGCGCCCGGAGGATGTGTGGCATCGTAGATGGTGCGCGTGCCCTCCGAATCCTCGACCTCGATGCGCACGCGCAGGTCGGTCTTGTCTTCTCTCTGCGGCACAGTGAAGCGAAGGGTTTCATCCACAGCGCCAGGCTTCTCCGCCGGCTTGCGCGTCGCGAAAGGATCGAACTCCGGGGTGCGAGGCGGAGGCTTCTGCCCCGTGCTCACCACCAGCGTGACCTCGCCGTCTGGTTCGACCCGGCTGTCGTGTGGAGGCCGCGTTGCGATGACATAACCACTGGGCACGGAATCGCTGCTCTCCTCGGATATCTTGCCGGCGAGCAGGCCGGCCTGCTCGAGTTCCCGCTGCGCCGCGCGCTGCGACATCTGGCTCACGTCAGGGATCTTCACCAGGGCCTGCCCGCTGCTGAGCGTGACGCGCACTTCGCTGCCGTGTGCGAGCCTTTCCCCGCCTGCGGGTTGCTGCCGCGTCACCCGGCCGGCGTCGAGATCACTGCCTTCCTTGCCGGCCTCGGCATAGCGCAGGCCGAGGCTCTCCAGGGCGCGGCGGGACGACTCCGAGTCCATATCATACAGGTCCGGCACCTGTATCAAATCGGTGCGCGCCCCGGACATCTTGAGCAGTGTGGCGGCACCGCCCACCACGACTGCGCCAGCCAGGACGGCCACCACCACAGCCCTGGCCCAGGAGGGGCGCCGCCGGGGCGGCCCGGCGACGGTGCCTGCCGTTTGGCTTTCGACAAATGCCTCCAGGTCCTCGGCCAGGGCGCGCGCCGACGGGTAGCGCGCCCCCGGGCCCTTTTGAACCAGCCGCGTCACGATGGCCTCCAATTGCGTCGGCACTTGGGGCGCGAGCGAACGCACCAGTGGCGGCTGGTCGTAAATGTGCTGGTGAGCGACAGCAACTGGGTGCTCGCCTTCGAATGGCCTGCGCCCGGTGAGCATCTCGAACAGCACTACCCCGAGCGAATAGAGGTCGGCCTGGGGGCCTACCGGCTCGCCCTTGGCCTGTTCCGGCGAAAGGTAGTGAACCGATCCCATGATCAGGCCGGTGTCGGTCTCGCCAGGAGCCGAAAGGGCTTTGGCAATGCCGAAGTCCGTGACCTTGACAACGCCCGGCGGGCCGCCGGCGGGGAGCAGGACATTGTGGGGCTTGATATCTCGATGCACGATCCCCTTTTCGTGGGCCGCGGCAAGTGCGCGCGCTATGCTGGCCGCTATCGCCGCTGCCTCGCCAGGGGACAGCGGCCCATGCGCCTGCAGATAGTGGCGCAGGTCTTCCCCTTCCACGAATTCGATCACGATGTAGTGGTTGGGGCCATCGCAGCCGGTGTCGTAAACCGCAGCAATCGCCTCGTGCGAAAGGCTGGCAGCGGCCTGGGCCTCCTTGCGGAAACGCTGCACGAAATCGGCGTCGCTGCTGAACTGCTGCCTGAGCACCTTGACAGCCACGGTCCTGCCGAGCAGCAGGTCGCGGCCGCGGTAGGTTACGGCCATGCCCCCCTGGCCAACCTGCTCCAGCAGTTCGTAGCGCTGGTTGAGGACGGTCCCCACCATCACTGGCAGGATACCATGCCTGGGCCGTCAAGTCCAGAGCCGTGAGGGGCGGGGAAGGTCACTCGGCGGGTTCTTGGTCAGCAGGTAGCGACGGCTGCGCCGACGACTCGACGATGTGACTTTCGACGTTGAACTGGCCCGGCTGAAGGTCCGGGCCCGTCTCGAAGAGCACGACCGGCGGGCCAAGCAGGCGAAGCCCCTGAGATGAAGCAAGATCAGCAACGCAGCGCTGCATGTCGGCCGACAGTTCCGTCAGGAACGGAACTGCCTGCTCCATGTCCTCGCTGGACAGGGAGATTATGAATCTGTTGGGCGCGAGGGGGCCGCTGGGGCTGTCGCGGCTGCGCTCGTGCAGGTCGGCAAGCAGGCGCCTGGCAATATCAGAAGGATGAACGTGGCCGCGCACGGGCCTCGCAAAGCGGCGCATGAGCATTGTTTCCAGGTCACTGTCTGGCTGCATGTTCTCCCGCTTCGATCAGCGCGCCGGCGGCTTGGCGGCGGGCGGAGCCGGCTGGGGGCTGTTTGGCACGGGTTGGGTCTCGGCTTTTGCCCCGGGCTTTGCTTGCGCAGCGGACTCCGCTTTGGCCTCTTTCGCTGCTTGCTGCTCGATGGCCTCGCGGCGCTTCTTCTCGGCTTCCGCCAGGTCCTTGCGTCCGAGAGTATTGTAGATATTCTCCGCGTGCCTGCTCGCGACCGTGTTGTCCGGGGCCTCGTCGGTTGCGTCGCGCACGAACTGAATCGCTTTGTCTGGCTGCTTCAGCCTCTGGTAGGTGTCGGCCAGGCTGAGCATCACCTCTTCCCTGGAGATGGAGGCCAGGTCGAGCGCCTTCTCGTATTGCTTGGCCGCCTCCTCGTATTTCTTCCTGCCGGTGAGCAAGTTCCCCAGCAGGTAGTGCAGGGCGGCCTTGCTCTGGTCCGGCAGGCCGGACCCCTTGGCTATGGCCTGCTTGAAATACGCGATCGTCTTCTCGCCGCTGGGATCCTCCATCATCGAGCGCACCGCCAGAACTATCGGGTCCTTGATGTCCACCTTGGCAGCGGCGCGCGTTTGCCGAACGAAATTGGCCCACGCCTCGCCGACGCGCTGCTCCGCTACGCTGCGGCGGTAATCTTCTTTGCGCTTCTCGAAATCCTTGGGAAGGTCGCGCTTGCGCTCCTCGACCAGGACCAGATGATAGCCGAACTGAGTCTTCACGGGCTCGCCGACAACGCCCACCTGCTGCGAGAAAGCGGCCGTGTCGAACTCCTTGACCATCTGTCCCTTCGGGAACCAGCCCAGGTCGCCGCCCTTGCCGGCGCTCATTGTGTCATCCGATTCCTTCTTTGCCAGGGTCGCGAAATCGGCTCCTGCGCGCATCTGTTGCAGCAGCCTTTTCGCCTTGGCCAGCGCCTCGGCGTCGGTGCGCCGCTTGCCACCCTTCGGCGGCTGAAAGGACACCAGGATGTGCCGCACCTTGGCGCGGTCGTAAGATTCAACGAGGTCCTTATCGCTCACCTTGACGCCGCCGGCCAACTTCGCGCGCAGGCCCTGCATCAGCAGCCCGTAGCGGATTTCGTTCTCGCGCTCACGATAGAATTCCTCGACCCTCTCGCGCACGTCCTCGTTGAAGGGCTTGCCGCGTTCCTTGGCCCGCTGGCGGGCTTGTTGCATGGCCTGGTCCGCGAGAGCCTTTATTTGCTGATCTACGGCCCGCTTTGTCACATTCACGCCGAACTTGGCTGCAGCCTGGCGGCTCAAGAGCTCGCCCACTGCCTCCTCGAAAGCCCACCAGTAGGTCATGCCAAAACTCTGAATGGTCATGCGCGCGGACCCCGGAACTTGCTCCATCTTTCTCATGAACAGGTCGCGCGTCAGCGCCTCGCCGTTCACCATCGCCACCACGTCGGGCAGGGGATTGGGGGCGGCCAGCGTGCGCCGCGGCATGCGAGCGTAGGCCCCGTAGAAGAAGAATATCCCGACCATGAATACCGCTAGGATTAGCCACATTACCGTCTTGAGATGTACCTCGAACTTGCGGCGCATTCTGGTCAGGGACATTGCAGGCCCTCCTACTCTTCTGATTCCGCAGCCGCAGGCGCTTGCAGGGCTGTTCGCCCCTTCTCGATAGCAGACATTATCTGCTGCACCGATCTCTCCAGGTTGTCCAGCGCCTGGCGGCAGTAGGCATCTATCTCGCCCCTGATGCGCGCCGACTCCTCTTGTGCGCGGGCGACGATTTCCTGGCCCTGGCGCTGGGCCTGCTTGATGATCTCATCCTGAGAGACCAGCAAGGCCGCCTGCTCTTTCGCATCCTGAATCAGGCGCGAGGCCTGCTGATGGGCCTCCTGGATTATCCGGTCGGCCTCCTTGGAAACCTGGACGGCCTTCTTGACCTCCTCCGGGAGGCTGGCGCGCAGTCGGTTCACCAGCGTGAAGAATGCGTCCTCATCCACGCCCCAGGCCCGGTGCAGCCAGTGCACCCTGGTTCGCTTCTCTATCAAATCCTCGAGTTCTTCGATCAACTTGAGCAGGTCTATTGGGATCGCCCCCTTCCCTTGAGTTTGGCCGCCAGCCGCTTTGCCACCGCCGGCGGAACATATGGCGTCACATTGCCCCCCAGGCCGGCAACTTCCTTGACGATGCTCGAACTGAGGTAAAGGTAATCCGCCCTGGTCATCAAGAACAGGGTATCCAGGCCGTCCACCAGTGTGCGGTTCATGAGCGCCATCTGCAGCTCGCTCTCGAAGTCCGAAACCGCCCGCAGGCCCTTGATTATCGTGTCAGCCCCCTGCTGGCTGGCGAACCGCACCAGCAGCCCGCGGAATGGCACGACGCGCACATTCTTGATGCCCTTGCAAACCTCGCGCAGCATCGCCACTCGCTCCCGCACCGGGAAGAGCGGCTCCTTTTCCGGCCGTTCGGCCACCGCCACGATCAGCGTCTCGAACAGCCGCGCCCCGCGCTCGATGATGTCGAGGTGGCCCTTAGTCGGCGGATCGAATGTGCCTGGATAGATTGCCGTCGCCATGTCTTCACGCACTCCTCAGGCGCCCGTCACAGCCCCCAGCGGCTCGAAGAAGCAAAAGCAGGTGTCGCCCACGCGCCGGCTGTCTGCGAGCACCAGACTCGCGGTCTGTGCGGGCGAGTCGTCCCTGCTCGAATGCTGCAGCACCACCACCGCGTCCTCTCCGAGCAGACTGCTCTCCCCAAGGTATCTCAGCACCGCCAGGGCCTCCTGCTGCGCCTTGTAGGGCGGGTCGAGGAAAACGAGCTCGAACTCCTCGCCGCGCAGGCTTAGCAGCTTGAGCCCTGGCCCCGCGCGCTTGCAAATCACCTCCGCCCTGTCTTTCATACCCAAAGATTGGATATTCTCCCTGAGCATCAGACATGCCTTCTGGCTTTGCTCCACAAATGTCGCCGACGCCGCGCCTCGGCTGAGCGCCTCCAGCCCCACAGACCCCACCCCGGCGTACAGGTCGAGGAAGCGGCAGTTGGGAATCCTGGCCGCCAGCATGTCGAAGAGCGTGGTGCGCGCGCGCCCCGATGTCGGGCGTACCGACCGCCCGCGAACTGCCCTCAGCCGCCGCCCTTTCTCGCTCCCCGATATGATGCGCATTCTCCCGCCGCCCCGCTTCCCCGGCCAGCCCATTCTAGAGCAGCCTGCAATCCCTGTAAAGTGGGGGCGCATGGCAGACTCCGTCGTGAGTGAATGTCGAGGCTGCCTCACGTGGGGGCGGAGCGTTGCTCCGCCCACCGCGGGAGCAGCAGCGCTGCTCCCCTACAAGGGAATGCCGACGCATCGTGTAGGGCAACCCCATGCCCGCCCTGAGTAACTCGAAGGGCGGGTTGCCGCCCGCACACAGCCGACGACGGCTGTGCTACACGGAAAGGGGAGATCCCTTGCCCTACAGCGGAATCCCGAACAGGCGGTGTAGGGCGCGTCCGCCTGCGAGCGCACGGGTGGCCAACAACTGTAGGGCGGGGGTTCCATCCCCCGCCGAGCCTCCGGCGGGGCGCCCTTCGGCTGCGCTCAGGGCAGGCAGAGGCCCCGCCCTACATCGTCATCTCAAACCGCGATGTCAATTCGTCATCAGGGAGGGGCGGTGTCCATGGCTTGGCGGATGCGGCGCACCTGCTCGGCCAGCAGGGCGTGCGCCGGCCAGGACAGCGTAGGGTCCTGCGCCACTAATCGAAAAGCAGCCTCTCTTGCCTCCTCCAGGAGCGGCTGATCCTTTAGCAGATCCGCAACTCGCAGATCAGCGATTCCGTGCTGTCTGGTGCCGTAGAACTCACCGGGGCCTCTCAGGCGCAGGTCCTCTTCCGAGATCGCGAAACCGTCGTTCTCTTTTAGCAGAGCGCGGATCCTGGCGCGGCCCTGTCCTGAGGTGTCATCCTGATCGAGGGACGAAAAGCGCGGGTCATAGCGCGCATCGGCTGCCAGTATGCAGTAGGATTTCGCGGCACCCCTGCCCACTCTGCCGCGCAATTGGTGCAACTGCGAGAGGCCGAAGCGCTCGGCATTCAGGATCAGCATCACGCAGGCATTGGGCACATCCACCCCCACCTCGATCACGGTTGTCGTGGCGAGGATGTCAATATGCCCCAGTCGGAAGGCCTCCATCGCGCGGTCTTTTTCTGCCGTCTTCAGGCGGCCGTGCAGCAGGCCGACGCGCAGGTCGGGGAACACGTTCGAGCGCAGTTCCTCCGCCAGTTGCGTCGCCGCCTGGGCCTGTAGTTTCTCGGACTCCTCGATCAACGGGCAGAGTATGTAGGCCTGGTATCCCTGCTCGACCTGCCGCCTGACGAAGGCGTAAGCCTCCTGCAGTTTCGCGGTCGGGAACCAGCGCGTCTCGATTGGCTGCCGGCCCGGCGGCATCTCATCGAGGGCAGAAACATCGAGGTCGCCGTAAACCGTCAGGGCCAGGGTGCGCGGAATAGGCGTTGCTGTCATGACGAGAACGTGAGGGTTGAGGCCCTTTTGCAGCAGCCTTGCGCGCTGCAGGACTCCGAAGCGATGCTGCTCGTCAACCACCACCAGCCCCAGGTTCTTGAAGGCCACCGGCTCCTCGAGCAGAGCGTGGGTGCCGACAACAATGTGCGCTTCCCCGCTTGCAGTGCGCTCGCGTTCGCGCTGCTTCTCGCGCTGAGTCATGGCGCCGATGAGCAGCCCTATCTCCCGGCCCAGCGGCCGCACCAGGTGGGACAAGACCAGGTAGTGCTGCGCGGCGAGTATCTCGGTGGGGGCCATCAGCGCAGCCTGAAACCCGCTCTCGACGGCCAGCAGCATGGCGGCGAGAGCGACCACCGTCTTGCCTGACCCGACATCGCCCTGAAGCAGGCGGCTCATCACGCGACCGGCTTGCATGTCATGCGCTATCTCGTTGATCACGCGCGCCTGCGCCGGCGTGAAATCGTATTCCAACAGGGGACGGAGACTGTCGAGCACGCGAGCGATGCCTTTCATGACAAACCCGCCGGACCGCCTCACCTCCTCGCGCCGCACAGCCAGGGCCAGTTGCAGGTAGAGCAGTTCCTCGAAGGCCAGCCTGCGCCGCGCGCGCTCAAGGCTCTGCTGCGAGTCGGGCCAGTGTATCTGGGGCAGCGCGGCCTGCAGCGTCACCAGGCCATGTTGGTGCCGCATCTCGGCAGGCAGCGGATCGGGAAGCGCACCGCAGTAGCGCTCCAAGAGCCCGCGTATCGCCGGGCGCAGATGGCTTTGATAGACTCGCTCAGTGAGGGGGTAAACCGGAACCAGTTGGCCGGGCTTGAGGAAATCCAGGCCTGCCGCAGGCTGGACGTCCTGGTAGATCATCTCGATGAACGGCCCGTGCCCCTTCACGCTGCCATCAATCAGCAGCCGCGCGCCAGGCTCGTAGTGCATCGCGAGGGGCGAGAACTTCTCATGCGCTGCTGCGCTCCTGCGCATCTGTGCGAAGGAGGTCACCGTCACGCGCCCGCTTTCGTCCTCCACCTCCAGGCTGTAGCGCTTTCTGAGCATCGGGCCCCTGGGCCCAATGTTCGTTACCTGCCGGCGCAGCACCGCCGCAAGGATGCAGGCGCGTTCACCCTCCTGGAGTTGTTCTGCGGCCTTGAGTGGAACGTAGTCCCTGGGGAAGTAATAGAGAAAGTCCTTGCGCGTTCGCACCCCCAGCGCCTGCATCCGGTCAACCCACCGCCTGCGCCCGCCTGCTGGGCCCCTGGATTCGTGCGGCTGATCGAGTTCGGCAAGCAGAGCACTCAGCCGCTCCCGTTCCAGAGAGCGGAGTCTATCAACCAGGGCCAGCCCCTTTTCAACGGCCGCCGCTCTTTCCGCGAGCCCTGCGGTGTGGTATCCCTCGAAGGTTTGTGCCAGTTCTGCCAGCGGAGCATGCAGGCTATCATGTTCCGCTGCGTGGCCTGCGCGCTCACACCAGTAGGCTGCGTAGCCGTCGAGGCGGCGCCCCGCGCTGGCGCCGTCGCGGTAGTGAGTCTCCATTTCCAGGCGCAGCCGCTTCTCTATCGAGTCCAGGATGGCAGAAAGTTCAGTCACGCCAGTCGCTACCGGGTCTTTCGGCCAGCGGCGCAGAAATCCTGGTCTTGGGCTGCGCTGCAGGGACCGTTCAGCAGCGCTCAGAAGCGCACTGTCAACTGTGCGGAAGCCAGCCTGTCCTGGATGCGCAGCGGCTCATTGTTCTCGCGCCGCGCGATCAGCCCATAATTCAGCCGGACATCTGCGCTCCCTGATAGACGGTATGCGAGCCCGACGCTTCCCAGGCGGGTTGGGTCGGGCGTGACTGTGCCTGCTGCTTCGCGCAGCAGGGCCTCGTACGCAAGAGTCAATCTCAGGTCATCGGCCAGCCCGTATTCCACCGTGGCGCGCAAGCCCGACAGGCCGAGGTCGCTCAGAATCGGCCGGTTTGCATTCGCGCCAGGCGCCGGGGCCCGCGTGACCGGGGGAGCAAACCTCGCAGCAGCAGCGTATTCGAGCGCCATGTTGTTGGTTGCCGCGGGCCGGTAGCCCAGGCCGACTTTAGCTCCGCGCACCTGTGCGCTGAATGCCGGCAGAAGCATGCTCGGTCGGTCCGAAGCGGGCGCGACGCTCGTTGGCAGACGGCCGGTGGAAGCCACGGTATCGGCGCTGCTCAGGCCCATCTTGTATGGCTCGCCCAGCAAGCGGATAACGTCGTCGAACTCCCGCGCGAGCCTTGAGATGGCCAGCCCGAGCCGCCGCCGATCCCGCATGTTGGCCTGTTCCAGGGCGCGCACTACGGCGCTGTCTGCACCATCGCGGTCGGAACTGCCCGCCAGCCGCTCCAGCGCAGAAAGGGGCCCGAGCAGTAGGACGGCAAAGTCATAGCGGGTGAGGCTGGAATGCGAACTCAGCGCGCGCTCATCCTGCGGGCGCAAGAGGCCTGCTTTTGCCAGCATCATCGCTTCAGGGTATGCCCAGTGACCCGGGGGCACGTCCGCAAACGGCCCTGCAAATGCCGGCCCCGCGCCAAGCAGCAGCGAGAACAGCACCGCTACCCCAAACAGCGAGCGACCCCTCACCCGGACCTCCAGCGCCGCACAGTATAGCACCGAGAAGAGAGAGACGCAATATTCGTGCCGCGCCGAGAATGTTTCACGTGAAAAACCAGAGTCGAAATGCGGGGCCTGGTGGCCTGCGATCAGCCTGGCCCGTTCGGGCGGCGACCCTTCGACTTCGCTCCCTTCGACTGCGCTCAGGGCGGGCAGGGCGGGGCAGGGGGGCCGCCCCTACAGTGGGCGGTGGGTTGCAAGAGGCGGGTGGGCGCGGTATTATCAGGCCATGCGAGGCACGCTCGACCGCACCGCGCAGCAAGTTGATGTCCTGATCCGCGCCAGGTACCCGATAATCTACATCATATCCTGGGAGGAGAGGCGCGTGGTAGCGCACCTGGGCGAACTGGCGCTGGCGCAGGAAAAGCAGCTTCTCGTATGGACGGAAACTCTCGGGCTGTGCCCCGGAATGGCGACCGTACCTCATGCAGCACCGAACGAGGAAACCCTGGACCCCCTGGCGGTGCTCGAATACATCCGCGGGTCCGAGGCCCGCGCTATCTACGTGCTGAAGGACTACCACCCGTTTCTCTCACCCGTCTATGCGAAGAGCAGCGCGGTGGTGCGTAAACTGCGCGACCTTGTGCCATCGCTGCACACTTCCTTCAAGACCGTTGTGCTGCTGTCACCGGTCCTCCAGCTGCCCGCGGAATTGGAGAAAGAGGTCACGGTTGTGGATTGGGACCTGCCGTCATTGCTGGAGCTGGACGGCCTGCTGAACCGGGTGGTGAGATCGGTGCAGGGTGAACCGGGCCTGAATGTTGACCTTACGCCGGCGCAAAGAGAGGCGGTGCTGAAGGCCGCGCTGGGCATGACCCTGGACGAGGCCGAGAACGTGTTTGCCAAGTGCCTGGTAGAAAAGAAGGGCTTCGATGTTGACCTGATAGTCGCCGAGAAGGAGCAGGTGATCCGCAAGTCAGGGGTCTTGGAGTACTTCCATTGGTCGGAAGGGGTGCAGGACGTAGGTGGGCTCGAAAAGCTGAAGGAATGGCTGAGCGAACGCGCCGATGCGTTTACCGAGAAGGCGAGGGCATTCGGGCTGCCCGCGCCAAAGGGTCTGCTGCTGCTCGGCGTGCAGGGCTGCGGAAAGAGCCTGATGGCAAAGGCCGTGGCATGCGAGTGGAAACTGCCTCTCTTGAGGTTGGACATGGGCAGAATCTTCGCCGGGCTGGTGGGGGCGAGCGAGGAGAACATCCGCAAGGCAGTCAAAGTGGCTGAAGCCGTGGCTCCCTGCGTGCTGTGGCTCGACGAGATCGAGAAAGGCCTTTCGGGCACCAGAAGTTCCGGGGAACTCGACGCGGGGGTCACCAGCCGCGTTTTCGGGACCTTGACGACATGGCTTCAGGAAAAGACCGCCCCGGTGTTCGTTGTGGCGACGGCGAACGACATCACGCAACTGCCGCCCGAACTGCTGCGCAAGGGGCGCTTCGACGAGATTTTCTTCGTTGACCTTCCCTCCGAGGAGGAGCGGCGCGAGATCCTCAGCATCCACCTGCGCAGAAGGAAACGGGACCCATCGGCCTTTGACTTGCAGGCCCTGGCAGATAAGTCGGAGGGGTTCAGCGGCGCGGAAATTGAGCAGGCAGTAATCGCCGCGCTGCATCGCGCTTTCCGGCAAGACCGACAGATGACAACTGAGGATATACTCGCGGCGATGGGTGACACCATCCCGCTGGTGGTCACCATGGAGGAGGAGATCGAGTCTTTGCGCGAATGGGCGCGGCTGCGCGCGAGGCCGGCCAGCCCGGGCGAGGTTCAAGAGGCGCGCTGATACTGAGCCGATGCAGGAAAGGTTCGACTATCTGGAGATTGACGGCCGCCGGCGACGCGCTTCCGCGGCACCTGCCGGAACGCAACAGCCCGTGATCGTCTCCGCCAGGCGAGGAAGGCTCAGGCTCGCCGAGATATTGGGCTCGTTCGGGCAGGCCGCCGGCCAGTTCAACAGCCCGGGCGGCATCGCGGTGGATCGGCAGTGCGCGGTGTACGTGAGCGACAGTTACAACCACCGCATACAAAAGATAACGCCCGAGGGCGAGGTCCTCATCTTCGGCCAGATGGGCACCGGCCGCGGGTACCTGCTCAACCCGCAGGGCGTTGCCGTGGACGCGGCGCTCTTCGTCTATATCGTGGAGCAGGGCAACCACCGCGTGCAGAAGTTCGACCCCGAGGGCCGCAGCGTGCAGACGATGGGAGGGCTTGGCTCGACGCCGGGGCGGTTCAACGGTCCCACGGGAGTGGCGTTGGATACTTATCACAACGTTTATGTCGCAGACACGGGCAACTCGCGGGTTCAGTGTTTTACGCCCAACGGGCATTATCGCTTCACGATAACGGGACGCCCGCCCGCCTCGGCCCGCGCCGGGAAATCGCCCGCAGCCCTGCGCCGCCCCAGGGGGGTGGCGATTGACGACCATTCCTCTATCTATGTCGCCGACACCGCGAACGACCGCATTGTGAAGTTCGACTCGGCGGGCGCATTGCTCGCCATTCTCTGCAGCAGTGGGCTCCAGGTCGGCGCGCTGGCCGAGCCTGCGGGCCTGGCCGCTGACCAATCGGACTGCGTCTGCGTTGTTGAGATGGGCAACCACAGGCTCCAGCGCCTCTCGGCGACAGGCAAGCCGCTGCAATCGTTTACCGGCCAGCGCACGGCGGCGGGCAAGCTCTCCTGCCCAAGTGCGGTGGCCGTCGGCCCCAACGGCGACATCTGGCTGGCGGACACCTCGAACCACCGCGTGCTGCGCCTGAGGCTTGATCAGACGCAGACCTGAGAAGGAGCGCTGAAGACAATGAACATGCGCGAGCTGCGGCAGCAGATCATCGGGGAGCTTGAAGGGGCACTGTCCACGGTGAGCGAGGACCAGGTGCAGCAACTGCTGGAGGCATTGCTGGCGGCGAAGCGCATCTTCGTTGTGGGCAGAGGGCGCACGGGCCTGGTGATGCAAGCCTTTGCAATGCGGCTGATGCATCTGGGGCTGCAGGCCGCAATCGTAGGCGACACATTGGCGCCCAACATCAGCGCACCCGACCTGCTGGTGGCAGGCAGCGGTTCGGGTGAAACGCGGTTCACTAACCTGGCCGCTGACATCGCGCAAGGGGTGGGGGCCAAGATCGTGTGCATCACCACCCGGCCCGATTCGCGGCTGGCGCGCAAGGCGAACCTGATAGTGACTTTATCCGGGCCGACTTTCCGGGCGGCCAGCGCGGACGCGCCGGCATCAGTTCAGCCGCCGGGCTCGCTGTTCGAGCAGGGGCTCTGGGTGGTGCTCGACACTGTTGTCCTGATGCTGATGCAGCGCCTGAGGATCGCCGCCGAGCAACTGCTGGCACGCCACGCGAACATCGAGTAGAGAGCGCGTTGACCCGCCGCGGGTGCGGGGATATAATCCCTCTGGATTGGTGATGCAGATGGCCTCGACCGGGCTGGTTCGCGTGGGAGGTGCGGCGAAAGCCACCGGCACCACGGCGCGCACGATACGCTACTACGAAGAACTCGGCCTGCTGCAGCCGACCCGCACGGCTGCGCGCGGGTCGCGCCTGTATTCGCCGGCCGAACTGCACAGGATACGCACCATAAAGCGGCTGCAGGCCTTCGGCTTCGACCTGTCGGACATCCGCGAGATGCTCACCGCGCGCCGCGTCAGCCGCACCGGCAGGCAGGCTGCGGGAAAGATGATGGAGCGCCTGCGCTCGAAGATCCGCGAGGCGGAGGAAAAGGTTGCAGCGTTTCAGCAGATCAAGGCGGACCTGGACAGGACCCTCGACCTGGTGATGCACTGGTGCGGGGAGTGCAGCCGCGAGCCGCGCAAGGAATGCGCCTTCTGCGCCGCCGCCGCCGAGGGGGAGCAACTGGAAATCGGCAAGGAGTTCTTCTTGTGAGTGATGTAGCCGCAGGCTTCAGCCTGCGCAAGAAGGGAGCCCAACACGACGCACACTAAAGTGTGCGGCTACAGGTGCGTGACGCGATGAGAGTGTCCAGAGAACGGTTGAAGATAGAGCCAGTTGTCGGGGGCAGGGAGAGCAAGGCGGGCTGGCTATTGGTTGACCTGAAGGCCCTCGAACTCGAAGGGGTGCAGCGGCTCGAAGTGGACCTCGACGATGTCGAAGCCCTGCGCAGCCAACAGGATCACGCGAGGAACCTATTCGAATCGCTCAGGAGCAAGCTGCCTGGGGACTAGCGTCGTCTGCGGCTTGGGGGCGCGAATGGATGCGGGCACGCGGCGTTTGACGCAAGGGCTCAGGCATGGTATAAGAACTCAGGGGCCGGCGTAGCTCAAAGGTAGAGCAGCTGAATCGTAATCAGCGGGTTGGGGGTTCGAGTCCTCTCGCCGGCTCCAGTTTTTTCCGGCCTTGGCCGGCAGACGTCCTCGCCCCCGCATCGGCTGCGCCACACCAGCGTTGACGCAGCCCCTTGGCCCGCGTAGAATGCTGCCGGTGCGCAGCGCCGTCCTGCGGAGAGGTGGCCGAGTGGACGAAGGCACGCGACTGGAAATCGCGTATCCGCCCACAAGGTGGATCGTGGGTTCGAATCCCACCCTCTCCGCCACGAGCCGCACAGCGGCGAGTGACCCTGAGGAGCGAAAGCGACGAAGGGCCATCCCGGGTGGAGCGAAGGATGACCCTGAAGCATCACCGCGAGGTCGCGTAAAGGCTAACGTGAACAAGAAGTGGCATGCAAAGAACAGGATGCCGCCCCATTCCCACCAAATTCGCCCAGGAGATCGAGAGAAGGAAACCGGTTCGCTCAGCGGCAGCACGACTACGCTCCTGCTCTTGCAGGAACTCCTGATAGCGAACGGAGAATACCTTTTCCAAAATCCGATTGGCCGTGCTAGGCGGGGAACTAGCGGTGCCCTGAACCCGAAATCCGCTACAGCGGGGCTGAATTCCGGCCCCAGGTGCGCTGCTTCGAGGCAGGTGCAGCGCGAAGGGCGTTGAGGGCCGGGCCCTGCGCGGGGCGGCCCTGTGAACCCCGTCAGGTCCGGAAGGAAGCAGCGGTAAGCAGAAAGCCGCTCGCGCCGCAGAAATCTCGGCCTGAGCCGGACGTGCTGCGCCGCTCGGGGCGGGGTAATCGAAGGCCGGTGCACGGCCAATCGGCGCGGGTGCAAGAGTGGCGTATCTTTCGCTTTATCGAAAATACAGGCCGCGCTTCTTCTCGGAGATTCTGGGCCAGCGCCCTGTAACTCAGACGCTCCAAAATGCCCTGCGCGCGGGAAGGATCAGCCACGCGTACCTCTTCGCCGGTCCGCGTGGGACGGGAAAGACCACCACGGCGCGGGTGCTCGCTGCCGCCCTCAACTGCGAGAAAGGGCCTGCAGCGGAACCGTGCGGCACTTGCGGGATCTGCGAATCAATACGCGGGGGCAGATGCCTCGACCTGCTCGAGATTGATGCTGCCAGCAAGCGCGGCATTGACGATATCAGGGAGTTGCGCGAGCGCGTGCCGGTGATGCCCGCCCAGTGCCGGCACAAGGTTTATATCATTGACGAGGTTCACATGGTGACCGGCCCGGCGTTCAACGCCTTCCTCAAGACCCTCGAGGAACCGCCGGGTCACGTGGTCTTCGTGATGGCGACCACCGAGCCGCACCGCATCCCCGCGACGATACTTTCGCGCTGCCAGCGCTTCGATTTTCGAAGGCTTCCCACGGCAGACATCGCTGGTCAGTTGGGGCGAGTTGCCGAGGCCGAGAAACTGAAGGTCAAGCCGCAGGCCATCGAGGCGCTGGCGCATCTCGCCGACGGCAGCATGCGCGACGGGCTGAGCCTGCTGGAACAAGTCGTGGCCTATGCGGAAAAGGAGGCGACCGCCGAGGATGTCTATGCGGTGGCGGGCACACTGGACCCCCAGATGCCGCTGGAGTTCTTGCGCGCCACGGCAGAAAAGGACCTGGCCGGCCTGCTGCAACTCTTGGACAGGGCGGTGCAAGAAGGAAGGGACCTCAGGCACCTGGCCACATTGTGGAGGGAGTACCTGCGCCACGCGCTGCTCTTGCGAACTTGCCGCGAAGCCCGGCAGATGGTCCCGCTCGCATCTGCCGCGGTCGAACAGGTGGAAAAGCACGGCAAGAAAATGAGCCAGGAGCAGATCATCTCGGCCCTCGACGTGCTGAGCGACGCCCAGCGCGAACTGCGTTGGAGCAGCCAGCAGCGCCTCGTTCTGGAGGTGGCTGCTGTTAAGTTGTGCGCGGCGCAGCCGCCCGCTGCGCCCGAGGCCCAAGTGCAGCCCCGCCGCGAGGCCAGGGCGAAAGCGCCAGCCCAGGCTACCGCTGATACCGCGCAGGCCGCGTTCGAGCCTGGAGAACTGTCTCTCGAATCGCTGCAGAAGGGATGGGCGGCCATCCTCGATCGCATGAAAAAGCAGAGGAAAACCACGACGGCCGCACTCCTGCTGGAGGCCAGCCCGATCGAGTTCAAGGATGGAGTGGTTGCCCTGGAGTTCAACGAGGAGTTCCACCGTGACAAGGTGAATGAGGCCGCCCACAAAGCGGTGCTGGTCAACGCGATCAAGGAGATGTGGGGGGAGCAAGTTCGCGTCGAGTGCCGCCTGGGAACGCGCGGGGGCCCTCGCGCCGCCGAAGAAGGGCCTGAGGCGACCGCAGGGGAAGATGACATCGTGAAACGCGCGATGACGATATTCCCCGGCAGCCGGGTCGTCGAGAATCCATCACGCAAGCGGAGGACGCAATGAACATCGCCAAGCTTTTCGCAGAGTCAATGAAGAAAATGGAAGAGATGCGCGAGGAACTCAAGCAGGCGATGGTGGTCGGCTCGTCGGGTGGAGGCGCGGTCAAGGCAGTTGTCTCGGGCCTGGGTGACCTGCTCGAGATCACGATCAGCCCCGAGGTGATCCGCTCCGAGGAGGCACAGATGCTTCAGGACCTGGTAGTTGCCGCCGTTCGCGACGGCGTCGAGAAAGCGCGCGAAATCCAGAAGGAAAAGGCCGCCGGGCTCACCGGCGGGCTTCAGATACCCGGGATGTTTGGTTAGGACCAATGCGCTACTTTCCCCGTTCGCTCGCTCACCTGATAGAGGAACTGGAGAAACTGCCGGGCATCGGGCCCAAATCAGCCCAGCGCCTGGCGCTCCACATCCTCAAGCGCCCCCCCCAGGAGGCGCAGGCTCTGGCGCAGGCGATAGGCGAGGCCAAGGAAAAGGTTCACACCTGCCCTATCTGTTTCAACTTCACCGACGAAGAGATTTGCGCGATCTGCGCCGACGAGCAGCGCGACAAGCGGCAAGTTTGCGTGGTTGGCGACCCGCGCGATGTGATCGCGATGGAGAACACCGGCGAATACCGCGGCGTGTATCATGTCCTTCAGGGGCTCATTTCACCGATGGAAGATGTCGGCCCCGAAGCGTTGACCATCGAGCAGTTGCTGGCTCGCGTGCGCGATTCGAAGGTGGAAGAAGTAATCCTCGCCACCAACCCGACGGTCGAAGGGGACGCCACCGCGCTGTACCTGGCAGGGCTCATCAAGCCGATGGGAGTTAAGGTCACGCGCATCGCGCTTGGGCTTCCCGTCGGCGGCGACCTCGACTACGCCGACCAGGTCACCGTCGCCCGCTCCCTGGCAAACCGCACCGAGATGTGAGAACCGTCACCCTGAGCGGTCTGTAGGGCGGGGGCCTGCCCTGAGTGATGCCGAAGGGTTCCATCCCTCGCCGCGTTTGCCGGGGACGGTACGGGACGGCTCGTGCTACGCCCTGCGTCGCCTGCGGCCAAGCAGGGCTTGCCAGAGGCGCAAGCCCGCGCCCTACAGTTGGGAGAGAATGATGATGGCTGATGCTCGCGAGATACTGCAACGGTTCTTTTCGATTCGGCTGGGGGTGGCGCTCGCGGACCTGAAGCCAGGCCAGGTGGCGGTGGCGACGTCCGAACGGCGCACCTTCGCCGAACTCAGCTATGGTTTCATCCGGTTGTTGTGGGTGATGCTGCGCGGCGATTGGGCTGCTATCTCGGTCCACCCAGCTGCCCTGGCAGAGGTTGCGCGGATCGCCTGGGGTTTGAAGCCCGACGGGGTCATGAACGACGAGTTCCTGGCCCAGGCGCGCGATGCGCTGCAATCCCCCTTGCCGGGCGCGGCCCTCAACATCAGCCCGGTTGACATCACCTTCTACCATCCCGGCGGCACCGCCGTCTGTAGGGCGGGCGTGCCTACGCCCGCCGGGTGGCCTGCCGGCACCGAAGTTCGTCCCCTGGCCCCGGCAGACGGGGACAAGTGGGCTGGCAAACGCCAGACGTACATGCGCGGGGCCGACCATCCAAGCGCAATGCACGGCGAGGCATTCGGCCTTTTCCTGGGCGACAAACTGATCGCCGACATCATCACTCATGACCCGCCCATCGCTGAAATGGAGCATCTAATCGCGGCAGATGGAATCGAAGTCGCCGAGGAATACCGGCGCCGCGGCTACGGCAAGGCCATCCTGAGCGCGTGGACTTGCGAGATGCAGGCCCGTGGCCGGGTCTGCATCCATTCAACGTCAATCAACAACGAGGCCTCCATCGCCCTCGCCCGCTCGGCGGGCTACATCGAATACGCCCGCAGCCGCATGGTAACCTACAATCCCCCGGAAAGTAACCGGCACTGAACATACAATCGCGAGGCATATCCAGCCCCTCGACATCCGCGAACGCAAACGCCTGGACCTGATCACCCTCCTGGAGAAAGCGCTCGACGCCCGCTGGCTGCCGCTCCGGCAGTTCCCGTTGACCGGGCGCTAGCCGCAGGCAGGGACCTTGCGTTCTCTTCGCCGGCGTGCCAGCCGCGCCGGAATGAGTTCTTGCACGAATGGCGAATGTGAGAAACATCCCCCGGGGTGGCGAAGATGGCATCAGAGGAACTGGACGAGATACTGGAGCAGGTTGCTGCCAAAGAGGCCGAGGCAGAAGCCGCTGGTGCCGAGGACGACGGGCACCCGCGCTGGCGCACTACCCTCTACTGCATGTGGGCGGCGCAGACGCTGGCGATCATCGGCTTCTCGTTCGTGATGCCCTTCATACCGTTTTACATTCGGGAACTGGGGGTCACGAACGAGCGGCTATTGCCCATCTGGGCGGGGATGATGGTCACCGGGAGCGGCATCGCGATGGCCATCGTGGCGCCGCTCTGGGGCTGGGTTGCGGACCACTACGGTCGCAAGCCGATGGTGCAGCGGGCGATGTTCGGCGGGGCGGTGATACTGGCGCTGATGGGCGTGGTGAAGAACGCGCGCCAGTTGCTGGCGCTGAGAGTGATTCAGGGAGCGCTTACCGGCACTGTCTCTGCCTCGGTGGCCCTGGTCTCGAGCGTGGTCCCCAAGGCGCTCATGGGCTACAGCCTCGGGATGATGCAGATGGCGGTCTTCAGCGGCTCGTCCATCGGCCCGTATCTCGGCGGCGTTGCAGCGCAGAACCTCGGATACCGCCGGCCGTTCTTCGTTACAGGGGCGCTTCTGCTGGTTGCCGGGCTGCTGGTGCTGGTTGGCGCCAGGGAGCGGTTCGTGCGCCCCGCGCGGCCGGCGCCGCAGGAGGGCAGCGCCGCCCGCCCGCTCCGGCACGCTCTGCCGCAAGGCGTGTTCATCGTGCTGCTGATGTTCTTACTTCTCAACTTCAGCGGCTCGTTCGTCGGGCCGATATTCCCGCTGTTCGTGGAGCACGTCTCCGGAGCGCCGGGAGAGGCGGCCGAGCAGACCGGGCTGATCCTGGCCATTTCCGGCGCAACGGCCGCACTGGCAGCGATCGCCATAGGACGGGTGAGCGATCGGGTGGGGTACAAGCGCATTTTGGTGCTCTCCACTGTTCTGGCAGGGCTGATGTGCTTTCCGCAGGCGGCAGCGCACAGCGTGGGCCAACTGCTGCTGATGCGCGCGTTGCTCGGGTTGTTCGCGGGCGGCATGCTGCCTGCGATGAACTCCGTCCTCGCCACGGCTGTGCCGCGCGAGAACCTTGGGCGGGCCTACGGATTGGCCACCACGGCCTCGGCAGTGGGATGGGCGGTGGGGCCTGCGCTGGGCGGGTGGGCTGCCTCGGCCTTCGGGCTCCGGGTGCCCTTCGTGATTATGGGCTGTCTGCACCTTGCGCTGGCCCTGGCGCAGCAGATCAGTCTGTAGGGCGGGCGGGTCCCGCCTGCCCTGGGCGCAGCCCGCGCTCCACCGAAGAAGGCGCGGCCAGTCGTCTCCCGGCGTGCATTGACAGGGCGTTTGCGGCAGTGGTATGCTGCCTCCGGAGGGCCGGCATTATTTATCCTTCCTCAATGCCATAGACCGATGCAGTGCGTTCAGTGCGGGGCCCAAATCCCCGATGATACCGCAGTTTGCTCGCAATGCGGCGCCGAGGTGGCGTCGCTCGGTCCAAGCCCGGAGGATGCGGCCAGGGAGATCTACTCACTGCTCGCGGCAGCGAACCTCGCGCGCATACGCCGCGAATATGAGGAGGCCACTGCCAGGTGTATCGAGGTCATGCGCCGTTTCCCGAATAATGCCAGCGCGCACTCTCTGATGGGGGACATTTACGCTGACCAGGGCCTGCTGCGCGATGCAGCCGAGTGGTACAAGATTGCCATCGAACTCGACCCCTCCAGCCGCGCCGACCGCGCCAAACTCGATGCCCTGCTGTCCCGCATGCGCGCCCGCCCGGAAGAGGCGCCAGCGGCGCCGAGCCCGATCGCGCGGGCCGTCAGGGCCCTGGGCTTGTCGAGCCCGCTGGCTGTGGGTATGGCCGTTACCCTCGTTATACTCCTTGCGCTGCTGATCGGAGCCGTGGCATATCAGCGGGCGACGCTGGGCAGAGCCGCGCTGCCCGCCACTCCCACTGTTGGAGCGCCCGCGCGCCGGACGGTCGGCCCGCAAGGGCTGCCGGCTTCAGCACCAACCCCGGCCGCCCCAGGTGCTCCCATCGCACCTCAGCTGCCGCAGGCCCTTTCGCCGGAAGACAAGATGGTGAGCGCACTGCGCGTCGGCGTGGCTTCCACCTTGCCTGCCAGTCTCATTAACTGGGTTGCCCTCGATCCGCGCAATTCTTCGGTCACGATTGCATTCCAGGTCGGGCGGCAGGACACGATGGCCGATGTCAAACGCGCTATTCTCAGGGCCGCGCAGCAAATCGGCCGCGTCGCATTTCGCCACGACTCCTCGCTTGCCGCAGCCGTGCTCAGGGGCTATGCCGTCCTGCCGCAGACTACAGCCGGGCCGCCCGAGCTGGTATTCATCGGCCAAACCGAGCCGGCCAGGCTCATCCGCCTCCCGGCTAACGATCCCAGCCCGAGCGATATAGAGGGCGCGTTGGCCGACGTGTGGTGGCACGCCGCCCTGCGCGACCTCACCTTGTAATCAGGAGGGGACCTGACGATGAAAAAGACCGCCGACGCGAAAGCGCGCATCGAGGAACTACGCCGCCTCATCCACTACCACAATTACCGCTACTACGTTCTCGATTCCCCCGAGATCTCCGACGCGGAATATGACCGGCTTCTGCGCCAACTCGTGGAACTTGAGGAAAAGCACACCGAACTGGTGACCCCCGACTCCCCGACGCAACGCGTCGGGGCGCCTCCGCTGGCGGCCTTCGGCAGCGTACGGCATCACACCGCCATGCTCAGCCTATCGAACGCCTTCGGCGAGGATGAACTGATTGCTTTCGACCAGAGAATCAGGCGCATGCTTGGATTGTCACCAAGCGCTGCGGTCGAATACGTCGCCGAGCACAAGATTGACGGCCTCGCCGTCTCGCTCACCTACCAGCGCGGCGCGCTGACGGTCGGCGCCACGCGCGGGGACGGCGTTACGGGCGAGGACGTGACGCAGAATCTGAAGACGATCAGGACCATTCCCCTCCGCTTGCTGCTCGACCCCGCAGAGGCGCCGGCGCTGCTCGAGGTGCGAGGCGAGGTCTTCCTGAGCAAGCAGGAGTTCGAGCGCATGAACCGCGAGCGCGAGTCGGCCGGCGAGCCGCTCTTCGCCAACCCCAGGAATGCAGCCGCAGGCTCGGTGCGCCAGTTGGATTCGAGCATCACGGCCAAGCGCAGGCTGGACATATTCGCCCACACCATCGGCGCCTGCGAGGGGCGCTCCTTCGCCACCCACTTTGAAAGGCTGAAGTTCTTCCAGGCCTGCGGTTTGAAGACCATCCCCCACGCCAAGGTTTGTCCCGACATCCGCGCGGTATGGGATTACTGCGAGGAATGGCGGGAGAAGCGCCACGGCTTGCCCTACGCAATGGACGGCATCGTGGCCAAGATCAACTCCGTCGAATTCGAGGAGGCGCTCGGCTATGTTGCCCGCAGCCCCCGCTGGGCGATTGCGTTCAAGTATCCTCCCGAGCAGGCGATCACGCGCGTCAGGGATATCCAACTGAACATCGGCCGCACCGGGGCGGTCACGCCCACCGCCATCATGGACCCCGTGCGTCTGGCCGGCACCACCGTCTCGCGCGCAACGCTGCACAACGAGGACCAGATCCGGCAAAAGGACATCCGCATCGGCGACGCCGTGGTCATCCAGAAGGCGGGGGAGATCATCCCCGAGGTCGTCGCTTCCCTGAAGGAGAAGCGCACCGGCAAGGAGCGGGCCTTCGTGATGCCGAAGGCCTGCCCGCTCTGCGGCGCGCCGATTGTCCGCCCCGAGGGCGAAGCCGTGGCGCGCTGCACCGGCGCCACGTGCCCCGCCCAGTTGAAAGAACTGCTGTGGCACTTCGGCTCCAGGCGCGCGATGGACATCGAACACCTCGGCCCGGCCCTCATCAGCCAGTTAGCTGACAGCGGCAAGGTGCGCGACCCCGCCGGCCTGTACTCTCTCAAGAAATCCGACCTCTTATCACTGGAGCGCATGGCCGACAAGTCCGCGCAGAACGTCCTCGATGCGATCGCGGCGAGCAAGACCCGTCCGCTCTCACGCCTCATCTTCGCGCTGGGCATACGCCACGTTGGCGAACACGTCGCGGAGCTGCTTGCGAATCATTTCCGCAGCCTCGAAGCCCTTGAGAACGCCTCGCAGGAAGAGATCGGCACCATCGGGGGGATCGGGCCCGTGATCGCCGAGAGCATCGCGTCCTACTTCCGCCAGCCGCAGGCGCGAAAACTGCTGGCCAAATTGCACAGCGCGGGCGTGCGGCCCGAGGCGCCAGCCGCGCCGGCGGAGGGGGCGGGCCCATGGGCCGGAAAGACTTTTGTGTTCACAGGTGCGCTGTCTTCCCTCACCCGCGCGGAGGCCGAAGCCCTGGTCAAGAAGTACGGTGGACAGGCTTCTTCGAGCGTCAGCAAGAGTACCGACTTCGTGGTCGCAGGCGAGGCTGGGGGCTCAAAACTCGACAAGGCCCAGAAACTGGGCATCGCGATTCTGAGCGAGCAGGAGTTCCGCGAGATGCTGTCGCGCCTGCCGCAGCATTAGGAGCAGGCGATTCCTACCCGCGCGGTTGCCGCCTGGTGCATTCGCTGGGTCCCGGCTCTGGTGTGGATGGCCTTCATCTTCTGCCTGTCCAGCCTGCCCGAGATCCCGGGCCCGAAAGCCGTGACCGAGCATTCTCACCTGGGCCACTTTGTCATGTGCGGGGTGCTGGGCATTCTGCTGCGGCGCGCAATGCCCGCTCGGCATCCCGCAGTCAGCATCGTTTCGGGCTTCTTCTACGGGCTCAGTGACGAGTTCCATCAACACTTCGTCCCGCCCCGCACAGCGGGCGTGGATGATCTGGTGATGGATTTGCTGGGCGCTGCCTGCGGCGTCGTGCTGCTGTCGCGCATCAGGCGGCAGGACTGAACCTCAAGCCGCAGAATACTGGCCCCACGATGCCGGATACCAGCACAGCCAATCGCGCTGCTGACGCGGGGCAAGCGCCCCTGTTGGAGTGGACCGTCCACCTGGCACCCCTCACTCCCGGGAAGACGCTCCGCGCGCTACTGCTCATCATGGCAGCGGCAGTCGGCGTGGGCGCAATATGGGGAAGCGTTCTGCCCGGCGCAGTGGCGTTTGCTCTCCTGGTGCTCGGTACCTCCGAGTATTTCCTTCCACTTCGCTTCCGACTCACTGCTGACGGCGCGATCGCGCGCGGCCTCACGTCATGCAGGCGCATGCGCTGGGCCAGCGTCCGGCGCGTCATCTCCGACGACGGAGGGATCAAGATATCCCCCCTCGCCCGCGGCTCTAGGCTAGAGCCCTTCCGAGGGATCTACCTCAGATTCCCCCGCGAGGAACCCAGGACCCGCGAGCGGGTGCTGCAGATCGTCCTCTCTCGCGCGGGCGCCCTGCAAACATAGGAACGGCAGGCATGAACAACGTAAACCCGCCAACACGTCCGCCAACAGGGCCGGCGCAGGATGACTCCGACGCGCAGAAGGCGCGCGAACTGATCTCAGCCCTCGCGCAGCGAATCGTTGCGCGAGGGCTGGAGGCTCCGGCTGTCCTTTTCCTCGAACTTCACAAGCCGCTGGCGTTCATTCTCGGCCAGGCCGCCATAGTTGCAGCGCCTCTTTGGGGCCTCTTCCTTTTGCCTGAGGATATCGAATCCGCGTGCCGCGTGCTGGGCTCACCTCAGGCCGTCGAAGCGCTGATCGAGCGCGTGGAGGCCCTTTCAGCGGAGCGGCGCGCGGGGGACGCCCAGTGAAAATAGGGCACGCCAGCATCTTTCACACGTTTCTTTTCCTGGCCGTCAGCGCCGTAATCGTCGGCGCCATCGTAATGGCCCGCCGCGGCCGTGCCTTTCACGTTCGGCGCATACCGGGGCTTGCCGCTATTGACGAGGCAGTGGGCAGGGCGACGGAAATGGGCCGCCCGATCATCTTCACCATGGGCCTTTCCGTGCTGGACATCGTCTCGATGCAGGCCCTCGCCATCCTTTCGCACATCGCCCGGCTAACGGCCCGCTTCGGCACGCGGCTGATAGTACCCGTTGCCGATGTCCCGCTTTACACCCTTACCGAGGAGATCTGCCGCGAGGCTTACGCCGCCGAGGGGAAGGCCGATGCCTTCAATCCGCAGGACATCCAGTTTCTCTCCGACCAGCAGTTTGCCTATGCAGCAGGCGTCGTCGGCATCATGCACCGCGAGCGCGTGGCAACCTGCTTCTACTTCGGTTACTTTTACGCGGAGTCGCTGCTCCTGGCTGAAAGCGGCAGCATCGCTGGCGCCATTCAGGTCGCCGGCACTCCCGCCACCACCCAGATACCTTTCTTCATCGTCGCCACCGACTACGTGATCATCGGCGACGAGTACTATGCGGGCAGCGCTTATCTCAGCCGCGAGCCAACCCTGCTCGGGAGCCTGGTGGGCCAGGATATCGGCAAGGGCATCCTGCTCGCCATCGTGGTGGCCGGAGCGATCATCGCCGCCCTGCAGCGGCTGTTTCCGCACTGGCTGCATTCAAACATACTCACGCGGCTGCTCGGAGGATGAGGCCCATTATGTTCGTGCCGGTGCACGGAATCAAGTTCTGGATTTACATCGCCGCCGCGACGGGAGGCTGGGTTGCGCTCCTTGCCCTCCTCCACCTGCTGCCTGCCCGGCACAAGCGCGCTCTGACGGTCGGCCTGACCTTCCTTGCCGGCCTTTTCTACAGCCTGGAGTTCTACCTTCCCGCCAAGGCGCGCTGGCTGCCCCACGGCAAGAATCCGGTCAGCCCACTGGTTGTGCCCATGGGCAGTGCGCTCAACGTGGTGTTCGGGTTCACAATCGCATTGGGCCTGATCAACCTCGCCCTGATTCACGGCCGCAATGTCGCTCGCCGGCGCGCGGGCTGGCACAACAGCGTCGCGTTTTTCGCCGCAATGATAAGCATGGTCGTCTTCGGCCTCTGGCAGTCCTACACCCCCGACAGCGGCAAGCCGGCGGCCCTGGGGTTATCTTGCGCGCAGGTGCACCGCGTTTACGATGTACTGTTCACGGGCCTCTTCCAGGCCCTCGGCGCAACCGTTTTCTCGATCCTCGCCTTCTACATGGCCTCCGCCGCCTTCCGCGCTTTTAGAATCCGCGCCGCCGAGGCCGCCTTCATGATGGCCAGCGCCTTCATCGTGATGCTCGGGCAGGTCCCCATTGGCAGGGCATTGACCAACTGGCTCCCGCGGCACGGCACCCTTTCTCAGTTCCGCCTGCAAGAACTCATGAACTGGATCCTCAATTCCTGGAGCATGGCAGGAGTTCGCGCGGTCGCGTTCGGCATCGCCGTCGGCGGCCTGAGTATGTCCCTGCGCATCTGGCTCAGCCTCGAGCGCGGCAGTTTCTTCGAGATGCGGGAGACTAAGCGATGACGGGTGAGCGCGCGGGCGCAGAGCGAACGCGCCACATCATCTTTGCCGCGCTGTGGGTCCTTATCCTTGCCACCCTCATCTGGCCCGTGCCCACGCGCATGAAGCCCAGCCCTGCAGTCCGGTCCCTGCACAACACGATCGAGACACTCCCGCGCAATAAACTCGTCATCCTGTCCGTATCCTGGGATGTCGGCACCAGGGGCGAGAACGGCCCGCAGACCTCCGCCCTCATCAACCACCTCTTCAAGGGCGGCCACCGCTTCGCCATCTTCGGCTGGGTCTTCCAGCCCGGCCCCATGCTCGCCGAGCAGATTGCCGATTCCCTCGCCCCAAGATACGGCAAGCACTATGGCACCGACTGGGTCAACTGGGGCTTCAAGGCCGGCGGCTCCCCCATGCTTCAGGCTCTCGCCAAAGACATTCCCGGCGTCATCGTCGAGGACCTCAATCACACCAGCATCACGCGCATCCCCGCCATGGCTGGGGTCAAGGACTGGCATGACATCGGCATGGTGATTGACATCACCGGCACCAGCAGCCTCGATTCCTGGGTCGCCTTCTGGCAGGGGGTTTACGGCGTGCCCCTGGGCTATGCCTGCACCGGCGTGATGGGCCCTGAATCATTCCCCTATCTCGACGCCGGACAGATTAAGGGCGTCGTCAATGGCCTCGTCGGCTCCGCCGAATACGAGGTCCTCGTCGGCGTCAGCGGGCAGGGCCAGCAGCGCATGACCTCCCAGTCCGCCGCCCACGTTCTCATCATCGTGCTCATCATCGCAGGCAACCTGCTCATGCTGCGCGACCGCAAGCGAAGGGCCAAGGCCGGAGGCTGATCATGCCCTACTACGTCATCGCTGTCGCCGGCATCGCAACTATCGGGATCTACACCATCCTCTACCGCGAGAACCCCGTCTTCCGCTTCTTCGAGCACGTCTATGTCGGCGTCGGCGCGGGCTACGGCTTCTACTTCATCATCACCAACGTCATCGTCCCCGACTGGGGCAAGCCGCTCTTCATCCAGGGCAGGTGGTACTGGATCTTCGCGCTTCTTATCGGCGGCATGTATTACCTTATCTATTCCCGCCGCCTCGCCTGGATGGCGCGCATGGTAATGCTTTCAACCATGGGCTTGCTTGCTGGCCTCGCATTCAAGCAGTTCATCACTGTCTATGTGCCTCAGATCGTCGCCTCGTTCAAGCCCGTCGTCTCGAACAAGGCCCCCTACCTGCACTTCAGCAACCTGCTCGTCTTCGTAACCCTGGTCACCGTCATGAGTTACTTCTTCTTCTCTTTCGAGCACCGCCACCCGGTGGTCCGGGGCAGCGCCAGGGTCGGCCGCTGGATGCTGATGGTCGCCTTCGGCGCAATCTTCGGATCAACCGTCATGGGGCGCATGTCGCTTTTCATAGATCGAGCGGCGTTCCTGCTCTTCGACTTCTTGCGCCTGCCCCCCAGATGAGAATCGCAGGCGCTTTCGCGCCTGCGATTTACCCCACATGCTGCAAGATCCCGGTCCCGCCCGAGAGGTTCGCCTTTTCCGTGGAGGCTGCGTCGTGTGCGCTACCCGGCAGGCGGCAGGTCAATACAGACCGGTGCCCCCGAGTAGTCCGCCGTAGCCTCCATAGCCCCCGGAGCCTCCGTAGCCGCCGTACCCCCCGGAGCCTCCATAGCCGCCGTAGCCCAGGCCACCTCCGCCATAGCCTCCAGGATATCCTCCCAGGCGACCACCGTACGCGCCCGAGAGAGTCCCACCATAAAAGCCCCCAAGCGAGGAGTACGTTTGCGTGCTCCCCCAGCCACTGCTGGTGCCGCCGCCAAGGCCGTACATCGCCGGATTGTATCCCCCGCCGTACCCGCCGCCCACGGCATAGCCACCGAACATTGCCGCCATCTCGCCGGGGTCCGCATAGCGCACCACCACCAGCTCAAACTTGGTCCGCCCCGTGCGGCTGACGGCCCTGCCCTGCAGCGCCTGTGGAGCAGGTGTCGTCGGTGGCAGTGGCCTCGCCTCCTCGAGCACAGGTGGTCTGGTAGGCCGCGCCTGCTTCGCGACGATGTGGTAGACGTTGTCCTCCTGCCGATAGGTTAGATTCGCCACCTCCAGAACCGCCTGTAGGGCCCTCCTCCACGGCACATCCTTGAGACTTACCGTCACTGTGGTGGGCGTGGCCGACTGTGACTCCAGGACATAACTCATCCCCCCGCCCCGGAAGAGCAAGGCCAGCGCATCCGATATCTGCGCCTCCCGCAGTTCCAGCGTTATCGGCCTGTCAGCCGAGGGCACCGCAGCCGGTTCCTGGGCCGATCCGGCAGCGCACGCAACCAACACCAGAGCGACAGCAACCGCCCATTTCATCGCCTTCACCTCCGCACTCCAGTAATACTGACTCGTTCTTCCCCTAAAATGTTCCATCTCGCGACCGCGATTTACCGCAGGAAAGCGATCGCCCCCACTGCCAGCCCAGCCAGGCTCGCAGCCCACACATAGGGCAGCGTGCGCTTCAGGATCTGCTGCACATCCACGTCCAGATGGCTGCCGATCCAGACGTTGTGCGTATTTGTGGGGTCGCAAACGCCCTGGATCAGGCCGACAGAAAAGAACGCTGCCATCACAGCCTCTGCTTGCATGTAACCGGTGGCCTTGATTGCAGCCACCAGCCCCGATCCCATTCCCCACAAGTTCAGCGGGCCCCTGTACAGCGCCAGCGGCGCCAGCACCCCGAACACCGCCACAAACCCGATCGGCGAAGATGGCATCACCTTCAAGAGCAGGGGCCTTATCTGCTCGGCCACTTTCCATTCCCCCGGGGTCGTGCCGGCAGGCCCCGCGAAGGCGTTCATCACCATCCCGATCCCGAGCATCAAGGCCACCGCAGGCGCCACCACCGCGATCCCATCAATCACACTGCGCGTCAGCAGTTGCACCTTGCCGCCTCTGGCTGTCAGCACTCCCCATGCCAGCCCGGCGAGCAGGGCGGTGACAATCGGGAACTCGAAGCCGGCAGGCTGGCCTCTCAGCGACAACAGCCAGTTCTTTATCGAGAATGGCAGAACAACAGCCAGCGGAACCAACGGCGTAAGTAAGGCATACCACGGCGGGCGCCTGCGCTCGCCCGCCTCGCTGGCCCAGAAGCGCCTGGGCAAGCGAGCATTGACTACCGCGAAGATAACTGTCGCGAGAGCCAACAGCCCGCAGAGCGGCGCCGCGAACCGCAGGATCGTAGTCTGGCTCAGGCCCAGCAGTTGCTGATAAAACTGCCAGTTGACGAGGTTGAAAACCCCGCCGACGCTCATCCCCAGCAGAAACAGGCAGGCCGCAGCCAGCGGCGGCACCCCGACCGAGAGAAGGATCGGGAAGACAATCGTCGCCACCATGATCACTGCGCCAAGGCCGCCCAGCGTGACGAATAGCACAGCCACCACGGCAGTCATCAGAAGGGCCATCGGCAGCGGCCGTTCACCGCCCAGTTCCGCCGCGTTTTTCACGATCGCCTCTGCCACTCCCGTTTTCTCCACCACCTGGGCAAGCATCGAGCCCGCCATCGCCGCAACGTAGGCCGTGTGCAGCCGGAACGCCCCCTCGGCCACCACCACCTGAACCGTCTGCTGCCACGACAGGCCGCCGATCGCCGCGGTAGCCACTGCCAAAACGGGCAGCGCCACCAGCGCCGGAAGCCTGCCCGCATACATCAGCCCGGCCAGCAGCGCGAACACGGCAAGGATCGCTATCGCGGCAACCAAGTCTTTACTCTCTCACCTGCCCCACTTCGGCCCTCATGCGCCGAACTTCTCTTGGCGGCCCGTCAGGTTGGTCATCATGTTCATCAGGTCTTGCCCCCGGATCCTGCCCAGGCCTCCCATTGCGCACGAACGCTCCCCGAATTCTCGCACCTGGTCGGGCCGCACCCCGGGGCCCCAGAAGACAACGGGCAGCGGGTCGCCCGTATGGTCGCCCACCGAGACCGGCGTCGAGTGGTCCCCGGTGATCGCCAGGTACGCGTCACCGCCGACCTGCTTGGCTATTATGCCTGCCAGATTCTCGAACTTCTCGATATCGCGCATCTTCAGATTCGGGTCGCCGTCGTGTCCGCCCAGGTCCGGCGCCTTCAGATTGCAGAGCACAAAAGGATGCCTGCCCAGGGCTTCAACCGCCGCGCTGGCGAGGGCCGCCTCGTCCGTGTCGTGCCCCCCTGTCGCCGCGGCGACCTCCACCACTTCCATACCCAGATATCGCCCGATGCCTTTCACCAGCCCCACCTCGACCACGCAGGCGCCGCTGAACCCGTATTTTTCGGCAAACGGTTTCACGTGGGGGGCAAGCCCGGCGCCCCTGGGCAGCACGATGTTCGCCGGCAGTTTGCCCGCCGCGCGGCGCTTGTCATTCACCGGGTGGCTGCGCAGGACATCGAAAGAGGCCAACACGAACTTGTTGAGGACATCAGCCGCGCGCTGGCTCTTCGCGTCCCCGCCGTGCGCCTGCAGAATGTGCTGCCCCTCCTGGTGCGGGTCAACATCGCTGACCTCGGCGCCAAGGTCAGCCCCCCGCAGTATCAGCGCTCCGCGGTGCTCCACCGATTGCTTGAAGATGCACTTCACTCCGTCAAACTCGATCCCGTTGACCGCTGCGGCGAGTTCCGCCGTGCCCTCGTTTATGCGTCCTGCCCTTCTGTCCACAACCTCCATGTGGTCGTTGACCGTCGAGAAGTTGCAGCGGAAGCATATGTCAGAGGGCCTCACCTCCATCCCGATTCCCATCGCCTCGAAAGGCCCGCGCCCGGTGTAAACCTGGTGGGGATCGTAGCCCAGCAGAGCCAGGTGTGCAGTGTCGCTTCCGGGCCGCACGCCTGGAGCAATGGGATCCATTATCCCGCATTCCCCCTGCAGGGCCAGGCGGTCCAGGTTCGGCGTGTGTGCCGCCTCCAGTGGAGTATGCCCTCCCAGGGCCTGCACGGGCCGGTCGCCCAGGCCGTCGCCGATCAGAAAGATTGCTCTTCCCTCGCTCATGCTCCACCTCGCTTGAGACTGGCGGCCTTTTTCGTCGTGATTGCGCTTTCTCCCTTGTCGCGCTGTGGGGTATAATAGTGCCGAGCACTAGGCCATGACGCGGGGAGAGAAGCGCAGGAGAATCTTGGCGTGGCAGGTGGTTCACGCCGCCATCCTCATCATCCTGGCGGGGGGCGCCGGCACCGCTGGGGTTCTGTGGGGCGTCTATACTAGCATGTCCCAGGTGCTGCCCTCCAGGCAGCAAATCGCCACCATCAGGCCGAGCGAGGGAACCCTGATCTACTCCTCCGACGGAGTCTTGCTGGCGAAGGTCGCCACGGAGAACCGGGAGATCGTGCCGCTGTCTCACATCCCCGACCACTTGATCCAAGCCACCGTTGCGATCGAGGACAAGCGCTTTTACAGCCACCCCGGGGTGGACGTGCGCGGCATTGCCCGCGCCCTCTTCGAGAACCTGCGCCGTGGTTACGCGGTGCAGGGCGGCAGCACCCTCACCCAGCAGTTAGCGCGCAACCTTTACCTGACCAGGAAAAAGACCATCGCGCGCAAACTGCAGGAGGCCATCCTCGCGCTGCAACTGGAGCGCAACTATACCAAGGACGAGATCCTGGAACTCTACCTCAACCAGGTTTACTATGGGCACGGGGCCTACGGCGTCCAGGTCGCCAGCGAGGTGTATTTCCGGAAGAAGCCGCGAGAACTCAGCGTGGCCGAATCGGCCCTGCTCGCCGGCCTCACAAGGCGACCGCTTGATTACTCGCCATACGAACGCCCCGACAGAGCCAAGCACCGGCGCAACCTGGTGCTGCAGGCCATGGCCTCCATGGGGTACGTCACCGCAGACCAGGCGCAGAGTGCAATGCAGGAGCCGCTTCGTCTTGCTCCCGCCCCCAAGCCCGTCGGCCTCAAGGAATACCACGCCCCCTACTTCACGAGTTGGCTGCTGCGCCAATTGGTGCGCCGCTACGGCGCGGACTGGGTTTACAAGGGCGGCCTTCGCATCTACAGCAGCCTCAACTGGCAAATGCAGCAGCATGCCGAACGCGCGCTGCGCGAGGGCGTAGAACAGATGCGCCGCCGCGGCGTCAACACCGGCGCACTGGTTGCCATTGACCCCCACACGGGCGGCATCAAGGCAATGGTGGGGGGCGTGGACTTCGCGAAGAGCGAGGTCAACTGCGCCACCAGGCGCGTCTTCCATCCCGGCTCTGCGTTCAAGATATTCGATTACACGGCCGCGATTGAAGACGGTTTCACCCCGGACACGATCATCGTTGACTCCCCCGTGCGTTACCCGAACGGCACCGGGGGCTGGTGGGTGCCCAAGAACGCCTATGGAGGATATTCCGGGCCGGTCACCGTGAGGACCGCAGTCGCCAAGTCTATCAACGTCTGCGCCGTCAAGGTCGCCGACAAGATCGGCATTGATAAAGTGATTGACGTCGCCCACCGCATGGGCCTGCGCGGCGAAATACACCGGTACCTGAGCACCGCGCTGGGCGCGGTCGAGGTCTCGCCGCTCGAGATGGCCAGCGCCGCCGGCGTGCTCGCCACGGGCGGTGTGCGCGTCGAGCCCGTCGCGATCACGCGCATCCTTGACCGCTACGGCAACCTCGTAGAAGAAGCTGCACCCAAGCCTCAGCGCGTCCTCAGCGACGATGTCGCGCGCACCATGACCGACATCCTCTCCTCGGTCATCCAGCACGGCACGGGCTATCCGATTAAGCGCTACTTCACCGGCCTGGCCGCCGGCAAAACGGGCACCACCAACGATTTCCGGGATGCCTGGTTTGTCGGCTACACGCGCGACCTGGCGTGCGCAATCTGGGTGGGCGACCAGAATCGAAAACCGATGGCGCGCATCTTCGGCGCCACTGTCCCAGCCCCGGTCTGGGGGAAGTTCATGGCCAAGGCGGACCCCCTGATGAGAAAGTGGCACACTGCCGGCCCCGTCGAAAAGACCAGCGAGGGCCCCCAGAGAAAGTCCGTCACCCTCAGCATTTGCGCCCAGACCGGCCTGCTGGCCAACCCCGAGTGCCCCGAAACCTACGAGCAGGTCTTCACACCCGACCAGCAGCCCCCCACGCGCCACTGCAATGTGCACACTGCGGCCGCCGAATCCGCAGACATGGTTTCACTGCAAGTTTGCGCCCAGACCGGGAAACTTGCCACCGCAGCTTGCCCCAACGTCGTCACCCGGCGTTTCCGCCCCGAGGACGCCCCCACCGAATACTGCCCCCTTCACCAGTAGGGGAGCCCTTCCACAGGCTCCCGGGCGCGGGCGGCCGGAGGGGGCCGCCCCTACAATTGTCCGTCTAGCAGATGCGCGGCAGCAACTCCCCCGCAGGCTTGTCAATCAGGCGCGTGGTGCCGTGCGCAGTTCGCAGCGTCACCTGGCCCGCAGGCCCGGCAAGGACGCGGCCAATCACCCTTGACTCCTCGCCGTGAGGCGCGGCTTTCATCGCCTCCAGTACTTTTTCCGCATCCGCTGCCGCTGCGATCACGACCATCTTCCCCTCGTTAGCCACGTGCAGCACGTCAAAGCCCAGCATCTCGCAAGCCGACTTCACGGCATCGCGCACTGGGATCGCCGCCTCGTCAACCTCGATGCACACCCCCGATTGAGCAGCCAGGTCGTTCAATGCAGAAGCCAGTCCCCCGCGCGTCGGATCGCGCATCGCGTGCACATCCCCCGCCTGCACCGCTGCCGCCGCCACGCGGCCGAGCGGCGCGCAATCGCTCACGATGTCGGTTTCGAAGGCCAGCCCCTCCCTCTTCGACAGCACCGCGATCCCGTGATCCCCGATCGGCCCATTGATCAGCACCACATCGCCTTCCCTTGCGCCCGCTCCCGTTATCGGCCATGGGCGCAGCAGTCTGCCGACACCTGCTGTCGCGACGAACATCTTGTCAGCCGCGCCGCGCGGCACCACCTTGGTGTCGCCGGTCACGATGCTCACGCCCGCTTCCCTTGCAGCCGCCGCCATGGATTCGGCGACGCTCTCCAGAACGGAGATCTCGAGGCCCTCCTCCAGCACGAACAAGGCGCTCAGCCACTCGGCAACCGCGCCCGCTGTTGCCAGGTCGTTCACCGTCCCGCAAACCGCGAGCCTGCCAATATCACCGCCGGGGAAGAAAAGCGGATCAACCACGTACGCATCCGTGGTGAAGGCGACAGGCCCGGCAACCGGCAAGGTCGCGCTGTCATCCCCCAGCCGTGCTCCCGTGCCGCTGAAACGCGAAAGGAAAACGCGCTCTATCAACTCCCCCATCATGCGGCCGCCGGCGCCGTGCGCCAGCAGCACCCTGTCCTGGGTCATCTTCTCACCCCTCTCGTGTCCGTGTCGCCCCCGTGTTCCCCTCCCCCCGTTGTGGGGGAGGACCGCATCTCGAAGCTCTTGTGCCCCACGTCAGCGCCGGTAGCGATGCCAGGCCGCGCAGGTTCCCTCGCTGGAAACCATGCACGCCCCTACCGGATCCTCGGGGGTGCATGCCTGGCCGAAGAGTTCGCACTCCCACGGCTCGGCCGTCCCCGCCAGAACCTCGCCGCACCGGCAGCCCTGCGGTTCCTTGCTCTCCGGCACGGGAACCTGGAAACGGCTGGGCGCATCGAAATCCGCCCACTCCGGCCTGAGCTTCAGCCCGCTTCCAGCAATCATTCCCAGCCCTCGCCACTCGACATCGCACGGCTCGAAAACCTTCGCCATGATCTCCTGCGCCGCCCGGTTCCCCTCGCGGCTCACCGCTCTCCTGTATTGAATCTCCACCCTGGGGCTGCCGTTTCGTATCTGGCCGAGCAGCATCATCACCGACTGCAGCATGTCCATCGGCTCGAAGCCAGAAATCACGCAGGCAACGCCGCGGCGCGTCGGAAGAAACTCGTATGCCCTGGCGCCTATTATCGTGCTCACGTGCCCGGGCAGCATGAAGCCGTCAACCTTTATCTGCGAGGATGCCAGGGCCTCGAGCGCTGCGGGCATAGTCTTGTGCGCGCACAGGATGCTGAAGTTCCGGATCCCCCGCCTGCGCGCCTCCATCAGCGACACCGCGATGCCGGGGGCGGTAGTCTCGAAGCCGACCGCGAAGAACACCACCTCGCGGCCGCTCTGCGCCGCCAGTCCCACCGCCTCCATCGGCGAATAGACCACCTCCACTCGAGCGCCGCGCGCTCGCTCGCGCTCGAGGCTGGACCTTGTCCCGGGCACGCGCACCATGTCCCCGAAACTCGCCAGCGTCACGTGCGACAGGCGGCCCATCTCGATGAAAAGGTCAATCTCGCGCTGCGCGGTCACGCACACAGGGCAGCCCGGCCCGCTCGATAACCTGACAACACCCGCCAGCAGGTCGTGCAGCCCGAAGCGCGCCGCAGCCATGGTGTGCGTGCCGCACACCTCCATCAGCCTCGCCCCGCTCACCCCCATCTTGCGAATCGTCTGCGCCAGCGCCCGCAGGGCCTCGGGTTGCCGGTATTCGTCAACGTATTTCAAGGCACGCCGCCAATCAGTTCTTGGATCAGCGCAAGGTCTTCCTTCGCCTGGTCAGCCTGCACGCGCTCTATCGCAAACCCGGCGTGAACCAGAACGTACTCGCCCACCTTCACGTCGGGGAGCAGGTCGGTGCGGATTTTCCTTCGCGTGCCCGCAGCCTGCACCTCGGCAGTGTCGCCCTCGACCCGCATCACTTCCATCGGCACCGCAAGACACATCTTCGGCTACTCCTGCGCCAGCGCGCTGGCCACCGCTGCCTGCCCCAGGCTCAGACCACCGTCGTTAGGCGGCACGTCATCGTGAACGTGCCCCCGCAGCCCTTTCTCCTCGAGCAATTCCAGCACCCGCCCCGCCAGCAGCAGGTTCTGGAACACCCCTCCGCACAACACGACATCAACCAGCCCGGTTTCCTCGCTCACCTGCCGGCACACCTCGGCCGTGCACTGCGCCAGCGTCTCGTGGAACCGCGCCGCCATCTCCGCCCTGCTGTCCCCGCGCCTCACTCCCTGCGCGATTTCCCGCACTGCGGGCAGCAGGTCGAAGACCACTCCCGCGCTCTCTCGCCTCAGTTCGAAGCCATAGGCTTCTCCGGCTGTCCCGTATCCGTGAGCCTGCGCTTCCAGCTCAGCCGCAGCCTGGCCTTCGTAAGTTGCCACAGGGCTGTTCCCCAGCATAACGGACACGGCGTCGAACAGCCTCCCCACTGATGATGCCACTGGGCTGTTGAGGCCGCTGGCGCATTGGTGCGCCACCACCCTCATCTCGCTATCCGGCAGGGGCACGGCGATGTCTATCGCAGTTTGCAGCCCTCTATCAGCCAGACCCGCCAGGAGATAAGCAATCGCCATTCTCGCCGGTTTCCTTATGCTGGCCTCTCCTCCAGGCAATCGTATGCTGGCAAGATGCGCCGCCCGCTCAAACCGGCGCAGGTCAGCGACCAGGATCTCCCCTCCCCAGATCGTGCCATCGGTCCCGTATCCCGTTCCGTCGTAGGCCACCGCGATCACCGGCCCCTTCAAACCGGCGTCCACCATCGCGCTCGCAGCATGGGCGTGGTGGTGCTGAACCGCCACCAGCCTGACCCCCTGAAACAGCCTGGCCATTCGGGTCGAGGCATAATCGGGATGGAGGTCGTGCGCCACAACCTTCGGCTCCACTTCGAAAAGCTGCTTGAAATGCTCAATCGCCCGCCCCAGGTATTCTACTGTCTCGACATTTTCCAGGTCCCCAACGTGTTGGCTCAGCACCGCGATACCGTCGCGCAGCAGGCAGAAGGTGTTCTTCTGGTCGCCGCCCACGGCGAGCGTCTCCGGCCCCCTCAGCCCGACCTCCTTGGGCACCGGCGCATAGCCTCTCGACCGCCTGACTGGCAGCGGCTTCCCATTCAGCATCGCCACTACCGAGTCGTCGCACGGCACCGCAATCGGCCGGTTGTGCGACAGGAAATGGTCAGCGATGTGCCCCAGCACTGAGCGCGCCGCATGGTCGTCGTGCACGATCGGCTCCTCGCTCAGGTTCCCGCTCGTCATCACCAGCGTCGGCGGCGAGATCTCCAGCAGCAAGCGATGCAGCGGAGTGTAAGGCAGCATCACACCGTACCTGTGCAGGCGCGGCGCGACGCCTTCGGTCAGATAGTCTGGAGCGACCTTCTCCAGCAGCACGATCGGCGCTTGGGGCGATTCCAGGATCGCCCGTGCCTCTTCACTGACGCTGCAAAACCTGCGCACCTCGGCGATGTCGCGCGACATCACCGCGAAAGGCTTCTTCCCCCGGCCCTTCCTTTCTCTCAGGCGCTCGAGCGCGCTCGGGCTGCGCGCATCGCAGGCCAGGTGATACCCGCCCAGCCCTTTCAGGGCCACGATTTCCCCGGCTGCAAGGCTGCGCGCCGCAAGGCCCAGGGCGTCGTCTCTCTTTTCTCCATCCCAGCAGACTGCAGGGCCGCAGGCAGGGCACGCGTTCGGCTGCGCGTGAAAGCGCCGGTTTGCCGGGTTGTGATATTCCTCTTCGCACGCCCGGCACATGGCAAACGTTTTCATCGTTGTCAGCGGCCGGTCGTACGGCAGGCCCTCCACGATCGTGAACCTGGGCCCGCAGTTTGTGCAGTTGGTGAAAGGATAACGGTGCCGGCGGTTCCCGGGGCTGCTCACATCGGCGACGCACTCGTTGCAGACCGCCACGTCGGCCGGCACAATCGGCATCGGAGCGGCTTCGCCCTCACTGCTTGCAATCGCAAACACCGTTTCGCCGGCTGGCTCGGCCTCCTCGCTTGTCACCTCCAAGATACGCGCCAGAGCCGGCGCCTCCGCAGCCAGCCGCCGCGAAAACTCCCGAACCGCGAGCCCGCCGCCCTCGACCTCGATGACCACGCCGCGGGAAGTATTCCTGACCCAGCCTCCCAGGCTAAGCGAGGTCGCAAGGCGATAAACGTAGGGCCTAAACCCCACCCCCTGGACGACTCCCTTGACCGTCAGCCGGGTCCTCATTCGCTGTTGCGCAACCTGTCCCACGCTCATCCCTCGGTTTCATGCCGCGCGCTGCGCGATGCTCTCGTGCGCAGCACCGCCCTTCGCCCCTCGCGCCCGATCCTCAGCCCGGCTTGCGCAATCGGGAGACCGAATGCGCCCGCCAGAACTTGCGCGAAGAAAAACGTGGGCATCAGCCCATCAACGCGCTGCAGCGCGAGAGCGCACCACGGGCACGCCGTGCTCACAAAATGCGCGCCCTTCTCTCGCGCATCGTTTGCCACCGCCAATGCCGCCTCCATAATCTCCGCTGGCTCCGATCGGACGCAGCATGGCCCGGCTTCCGCCAGCACTATCGCCTCTGCGCCGGCCCATTCCATCAGGCGCTCCATCACCCCGTCCACCCCCTGCGACCTGCAGCCGTAATAACAGCAAACTCTCATCCCTCTCAACGGCTTGCGAACTCTGCTGCGAATCGTATGCTCCCGCGTGCGCTCCCCGAGAATCTCGAGTATGTGCCTGGCTCGCATCTGCCCAGGCATCCTGAGCCCTTTTCCCTTCAGCGCAGCCGCCATTCTGTCCCCCAGTCCCGGCTGCTGCTGCACCAGGCGAATCCCTTTTTGCAATACCGCCGCGCAAGCAGGGCACAGGCAGACTGCATCAACATGTTGAGCGCCGGCCAGGGCCAGGTTATCTATCGCAAGTGCTGCCGAGGCAACCGGCCAGCGACTAAGCCACTCGCTTCCCCCACAGCAGTGCCAGCCAGGTACCTCCGTCAGGCCAAGGCCGATCACGCCACAGACGGCAATCGCCGATACCATCATCTGCTCGCCGCGTCCGTCTGCGACAGCGCAGCATCCTGGATAGAGCACGAGCTCGCCCAACCTGTGCGGCTCCCGCGTCAAGTCTCACCCTCCTGCTGCTCGCGTCCCCTGGGCCTGCCCTGACGTCCCTTATGGATAGAGGCCAGGCCGAGGCGTGTCACGATCGCACTGCCTGCAGGGCTGCCCGTTTCTATCAGAAACGCAGGTCCCAGCGGGGTCAGTACAAGGTCTGCGTCCTTTCTGTTTCTCAGCCGGGGCCCGGTCCCGAGGGCTGCGCAGCGGCACCCCGGCCTCTGCGCAATGCAGTTCATCGCCACGATGAGCGCGCTCCGCCGCCTGCGCGCATAGGCTGCGTCCCGGAACGGCCCCGCTGCCAGTAAGGAGTCCAGGTATTGCAAATCGTATACGACGCAAGGCGGCAGCCCGAAAAGCACCACCCCTTCCGGCCCGAGCCTGGCCGCCGGTGGAGCCGAGCAGTGCCCCAGAAATACATCGGCAGGTGGCAACACGGCAACTTCCGGGCCGAAACGCGGCCGCATCGGTCGTCTGCTCAGGGCCATGGTGTTCGACACCTCGCGCATCTTGGGCCCTTCGGCCCCGCGAACAGGCGCGTAAACAGGCCCTCTCGCCACTAGCAGGGCGAGCAGATCTCTCATGCGGCCCAGCGGCAATCTCCAGGCCGCAGGCTGGCGAGCGGGCCTTCTTTTTCCGCCTCGCACCCCCGGAGAATTGTGATTCATTTCACAATCATTTTACCAGCCCAGCCGCCTGTTGTAAACCGGCTTATGAGGCGGCCGTCGCGCCCTGAGAATGACATGAGAGCCTGGCCGTCAGATTTCCTGCCGTCCGGGAGAGTATACTATCTCTTGGACACCGCACGCCATGTGTGGACAGCATGCGCCGCCAATGATACAATTCGCCTGTTTGGCGGGTGGTGCAGAGGCAGCACGTCAGACTTTGGATCTGAAGATCGGAGGTTCGAATCCTCCCCCGCCAGCCACCAGGGGTGCGCACCGGGCTGCATGTCTGAACCAAGCCCAGGCAGGAGTGTCCCGAGCGTTGTGCGGAGTTTGATGGAGAAAAAGGGAGAAGGTCTTGGCAGCCTATGACCTGAGGCTGATCAGCGGGAATGCCAATCCTCCGCTCGCAGCGAGGATTTCGGAGGCGCTTGAGATTCCGCTTACGCGCGCTGAAGCAAAGCGCTTCAGCGACGGCGAGATACGCGTCAAGATAGAAGAGAGCGTGCGCGGGGCCGACGTGTTCATAATCCAGCCCACCTGTCCGCCGGCGAGCGAGAACCTGATGGAACTCCTGATCCTGATGGACGCGCTCAAGCGCGCCAGCGCCCACCGCATCGTTGCGGTCGTGCCCTATTACGGCTACGCGCGCCAGGAAAAGAAAACCGGCGGGCGCGAGCCCATCACCGCGAAACTGGTGGCCGATCTCATCGCCACGGCCGGGGCTCACCGGCTGCTCGTGATGGACCTGCACGTGCCCTCGATCCAGGGGTTCTTTAACTTGCCGGTTGACCATTTGCCGGCAGCGCCCATCATCGCAAAGCATCTGCTTGCCTGCGGCCTCGGCGGGCCGGAAACGGTGGTTGTTTCACCTGATGTGGGCGGAGTGCCCATGGCGACAGGACTCGCGGACAGGCTGCGCGCAAGCCTGGCAATCGTCGCCAAGCGGCGCCCGGGTCCCAACCACGTGCAGGTGATTGATGTGATCGGTGAAATGGAGGGCAAGCGGGCGGTATTCATAGACGACATCGTGGATACCGGCCGGTCCTTGGCGGTTGGGGCCGAGGCGGTAGTCAAGCGCGGCGCCTCCGAAGTGTGGGCTTGCGCAACGCACGGCGTTCTCTCCGGCGAAGCCCCCGACCTGATCCAGGCTTCGGTCATCAAGCAACTGGTGGTCACCGATACGATCCCTCTGCCGAAGAGGAAGGCGCGGCCCAAGATCGAGGTCCTCTCGGTCGCGCCCATGCTGGCGAGGGCTATCCGGTGTGTGCACGAAGACGAAAGCGTGAGCAGTCTGCTCAAAGAGGGAGAAGCATAGATGGAAGAATTCCAGCTTGAGATCAGGCAAGCGGTTGGCTCAAGAGCAGCCAGGCGTTTGCGAAGGATGGGCTTGGTGCCCGGGGTGGTTTACGGGCGAGGGCGCGAGGTGAGGCCGATCGCGGTGGAAGCGCGTGCCCTTCGGGCGCTGGGCGCTGGCGGCCATGCAGGCCTCGTGCGGCTGCGCGTGGATGGCGAGGAGGTGGCGGCCCTTGTGAAAGAACTGCAAACCCATCCCATCACAGGCCAGTTTCGCAGCGTGGATTTCCAGGCCGTCTCGCTCGAAGAGAAAGTCACGGTGGCGGTGCCGGTGCACCTGATTGGCACCCCCGCGGGGATAAGCACGGGAGGGGTACTCGAGCAGTTGCTGCGGCAGGTGCAGGTGTCGTGCCTCGCCTCCCAGATTCCCGCGGATTTTCAGGTTGACGTATCGGCGCTGCAAGTCGGGCAGTCCGTGCACCTGAGCGATCTGTCGGCTCCGGCGGGCGCCGAAATCCTAGGGTCGCGGGAAGATATCGTGGCGCTCGTAGCCACGCCCACCAAACCCGAGGAAGAGGCCAAGCCCGAAGAGGTTCCTGCGGAGGCTGCAGTCGCTGGCGAAGCACCTGCCGAGGGAGCCGAGGAGAAGCCGGCTGCCGGAGAGCCTTCTTCAGAGCGGTAGCAGCGCGCACGTGGAGACATGAAAGCCGCTGTCTTCCTTGCTGTTGGCAAGTGGCAGGTCGAGCAGCGCCCGGATCTGAGCGCGGGCGCAGGGCAAGTGCTGATCGAGGTCGAGGCAGCGGGAGTCTGCCGCACCGACACACATATCTTCCGTGGGGAGTTCCCTGCCCGGTTTCCGATAATCCCCGGGCACGAGTTCTCAGGCATCGTGCGGCAGGTCGGCCCGGGCGTCGGCGGCCTGTCCCCGGGGCAGCGCGTCAGCGTGGACCCGGTAATCGCGTGCGGCTGGTGCGAGTACTGCCGCAGGAGCAAGCCGCACTTTTGCCGCAACTTCACAGCGCTTGGGGTTGATATTGACGGCGGCTTCGCGGCCCAGTGCCTGGTTCCGGCCATCAACGCCTATCCGGTGCACCAAGGAGTGAGCGCGGAGCAGGCAGCGCTTGCGGAGCCGGTGGCTTGCTGCATCCACGGGCTGGAACTTGCGGCACCCGAGGCCGGCGATTGCGTTGCAATCCTGGGCAGCGGGTGGATCGGCTTGCTGATGGTTCAACTGGCGCTGATCCACGGCGCGGGCCGCGTTGTGGTGAGCGAGAGGTTGGCGCAGCGGCGCGAGCTGGCCGCGGCTTTGGGAGCGCACGCGGTTGTTGACGCCAGCGCGCCAGATTCCGAGCGGCGGCTGCGCGACGAATGCGGCGGCGGCGCTGACCTGGTGATCGAATGCGTAGGCGCAGCCGAGACAAACCGCCAGGCGATCGCTCTGGCCCGCGATGGGGGCTGTGTATTGGTCTTCGGGGTGGCGCCGCCAGAAGCGGAGATAACCGTGCGCCCCTACGAGATCTACCGCCGCGAGCTGCGCGTGATTGGGGCGTTCAGCACGCCCAGGAAACACGCGGCAGCGCTTTCGCTGCTGGCGGGGAAGCGCTTGAAAGTCGAGCCGATGATCACGCACCGGTTTGGGCTCGACCGGCTCGGCGAGGCCCTAGAGACGCTCGCGCACGCGAAGGGCGTCAAAGTCCTCGTTGAGCCGCGGTAGCGTGTGCTTGTGTAGGGCAACCCTTTACGGGTTGCCGAGAATCACGGAGGCGCACAGGTTGGAAACCTGTGCCACCAGAGGTCACAGCCGAGGGCGGCTGTGCCACATAGAACGGCAAGGGGCAAGTCGCCGACGCCCCAAAGCTATGGCGACGGAGTGCCCTTGCCCCACACTGCAATTGCGAGCGGAGGGAAGCGATGTCTGCAATCGAGACACTTGCCAAGTGCGCCGTTCAGGGAAAGGTCGCCCTTCCACCACCCGACCCGCGCGGAACGATGCCCTTAGAGCAGGCAGTTGCGAAGCGCAGGTCGCGCAGGCATTTCTCGCGCGAGCCGGTGACCCTGGAGCAGATGGGGCAGCTGCTCTGGTCGGCGGCAGGCCTCACCTCCCCGGAGGGGCTGCGGGCCGCGCCTTCGGCGGGGGCTATGTATCCCCTCGAGGTTTATGCCGCCTGCGCCGAGGGGCTGTTTCATTACCAGCCCGAGGATCACTCGCTTGTGAAACTGGTAGCCGAGGACATCAGGCCGGCGCTTGCGAAGGCTTCCCTGGGGCAGGATTTCGTGGCGCAGGCCCCTTTTTCGGTGATCTTCACCGCGATCTACGAGCGCACAACGGGCCGCTATGGGGAACGGGGGAGGCGCTACGTGCACATGGACTGCGGGTATGCGGCAGAGAACGTGCACCTGCAAGCGGAGGCGCTTGGCCTGGGTTCGGTTTCGGTGGGCGCTTTCGATGATAGCGCGGTCTCGCGTGTCCTCAGTCTCGACAAACGGGAGCAGCCGCTTCTCATCATCCCGCTGGGCGTGGTTGCAGGCAGTCGGTAGATCATATGTAGGGCAAGCCATTGGCCCTACACACGAGGTGCGAAGCGGGGCAGGAGGCAAGCTCCTGCCCTACGGTAGTATCTGAATACACTCCGGCCCGACATCCCCATCTACCAGTACCTCGGGGCTCCAGAACATGCCCCGCTTGTACTCTGAAAGCGGCACGGAAGTGATCCGGTAGGCCTCCGCGAACAGTCTCGATGCCTCCACATTCTTCGGCTTTCCACCAGAGCCCTGAGAGTACATCAGCGCTATACTGCTCAGCTCCATGTCTGCGACGGTGCACCGGTCCTGCTCAACCGTCACCTGGAGATACACGTAGTCAGCGCGCTGCCCACCGGCGCCCAACTTGTCATCCTCTTTTCGTAGCCAGCAATAGACAACACCGCGGCGCACCTCCAATCCGAGGTCGGCATATTGGGAGATTGCTTTCAGGCCGGTGTCGAGCGCCTCATCCAATCTGGATTTGTGAATCGAATGTATCAACTTTGCCTGCTGTCCCATAAGTCCGTCTCCGAGAGAAGCGTTATGTAGCGTCGAAGAAGCGGGCGACCTCGTCGCGCTCGAAACGCCGGAAGGGCTTCTTCTGCCCGGCCTCGATCATCCTCAGGCCCTCCGCAGCGGGCAGAACGGTTCCGATTCGCCGCGCCCTAATTCCAGCGCGCTCCAGCGCGCTCACGACTGCATCACTTTCGGCGGGCTCAACCGTAACGATCAGGCAACCCGAAGCCAGCAGGCCGAGCGGATCGAGCCCGAGCGCGCGGCAGACCTGGCCCGTCTCGGGCAGGATCGGGATCTGATCGAGGTTCACTTCCAGGCCGACGCCCGATGCCTTTGCCACTTCTTCGAGCCCGGTAGCCAGGCCTCCCTCGGTGGGGTCGTGAAGGCTGGTCACGGCTGCCGCACCGCGGGCCACTTCGGCATCGCGCACCACGCTCAGGCCAGGCTCGAAGAGGAAGCGGCTCGCGCGCTCGACGACCTCCTCCCCCACCCCGGCTTGCAGCAACCGCTCCTTTGCTTCCCTCGCCAAAAGCGCGGTTCCCTCGACGGCGATTCCCTTCGTGATGATGATTGCGTCGCCGGGCTTTGCTCCGGAAGACAATATCGGGCGCTTGTCCTCGATCTCACCGAGCAAGCAACCGATTACTATGGGCCGGTCGAGCCCGACGGTGATCTCGCTGTGGCCGCCAATCAGGGAAATGCCGAGGGCGCCGCATGCCTCGAGCATCTGGTCGAAGATCGCCTCCGCCTGCTCCGGGGTGGTGCCGCCCGGCAGCAGCAGGTCGGCCATGAACCAGCGCGGACTCGCACCCATGCAGGCCACATCGTTGGCATTGACGTGCACCGCATACCAGCCGATGAGTTCTGTTGCGAAGGTGATGGGATCGGTCTTCGCGACGAGCAATGCGCCGCCGACTTCAACGACCGCAGCATCCTCCCCGATTCCCGGCCAGACGATGACGCGCGCGTCCGCTCTCGGGATCTTTGCCAGGCAGCGCTGGAGAAGATCCGGCGGCAGTTTGCCGGTCGGCAGGTGTCTTTCGGCGGGCGTCATTGGCTAGTGCCCATCGCACAAATCACGCGTAACGAAAATGTCATTCTGAATCCCGACGAAGTCGGGATGAAGAATCCCACCTTGACTGCGCTTCAACATCCTTCCGCGGCCTCCCATGCATCGCGGATGGGATTCTTCGTCCGCCGGCTGGCGGACTCAGAATGACAGACGAGGGGCTCAGCATGACAGTGAGTCGTTGGTCTTCCGGATAGGCTATTATCACGCGTTTCAACCGAGCGGATCGCGAAGCACGGCGCCAGTGTTGGCCGATGTTACGAGGGAAGCATAACGCCTCAGCCATCCTGGCGGGATATCCTTGACGACAGGCTTCCAGGAGCGCTTGCGGCCGCGCAACTGCGCCGGCGTCAGGTTGACCTCCAAGTGGCGCTTGGCGAGATCAATGGTGATGATGTCGCCATCGCGCAGCAGCCCAATGGGCCCGCCGTCCGCCGCCTCGGGGGAGATGTGGCCGACGCAGATTCCGCGCGTTCCTCCGGAGAAACGTCCATCGGTTATCAAGGCAACATCTTTGGCCAGGCCCATTCCGACGATAGCGGCTGTGGGGGAAAGCATTTCGACCATGCCGGGGCCGCCCCTGGGGCCTTCGTAGCGGATAACAACGACGTGGCCCTTCTTCACCTTGCCCGCGGCGATCCCCTGGGCTGCCTCTTCCTGCGAGTTGAAGATAATCGCCGGGCCGCGGTGTCTCTTGATCCCGGGCTCGACGGCTCCGGTCTTGATGAGCCCGCCCTGCGGGGCCAGGTTCCCGAACAGCATCGCCAGCCCCCCGGTGCGCGAATGCGGGTTGTCGAGCGGGCGAATCACCTCGCGATCGAGCACCTGCGCATCGCGCACGTTTTCGCCCACCGTCCTCATGGTGACCGTGGGCGCATTCTCGTGCAGCAAGTTGGCGCGCGCGAGTTCGCCCAGTATCGCGCTCACGCCCCCCGCCCTGTCCACATCCTCGACGTGCACCTGCGACGCGGGCGAGACCTTGCACAACTGCGGGATGCGCGCGGAGAGTTCGTTGACGCGCTCCAGAGCGAACTGGATGCCGGCTTCGCTGGCAACCGCGAGGGCGTGAAGAATGCTGTTCGTCGAGCCGCCCATCGCCATGTCGAGCGCGAGGGCGTTTTCCATGCTCTCTCCGGTTATGATATCGCGCGGCTTGATGTCGGCAGCCACCAGAGCCATGATCTGCCTGGCGGCCCGTCGCAGCAGGTCCCTGCGGGCCTCGGAATCCGCCAGCAATGTCCCGTTGCCCGGCAGGGCGATGCCCAGGGCCTCGCACAGGCAGTTCATCGAATTGGCGGTGAACATGCCCGAGCACGAGCCGCAGCCCGGGCAGCCAGTGGCCTCCAGGAGCTGAAGTTCCCGCTCCGGTATCTTGCCCGCCTGGTAGGCGCCGACCGCCTCGAACACGGATATCAGGTCAACGACCCGCCCATCCGGGGTGTGCCCGGCGCGCATTGGGCCGCCGCTCACGAAGATCGTGGGGATGTTCACGCGCACCGCTGCCATCAACATGCCGGGAACGATCTTGTCGCAGTTCGGTATGCAGATCAGACCATCGAACCAGTGCGCGCGCACCATGGTCTCAACGCAGTCGGCGATCAACTCGCGGCTGGGCAGCGAATAGTGCATGCCCAGGTGGCCCATCGCGATGCCGTCGTCCACGGCGATGGCGTTGAACTCGAAGGGCACTCCGCCCGCCTCCCTGACCGCCTGCTTCACGATGCGCCCGAACTCCTGAAGGTGGATGTGGCCGGGCACGATGTCGGTGTAAGAGTTGGCGACGCCGATGAAGGGCTTGCCCATGTCCTCATCGCGCACCCCACAGGCGCGCAGCAGGCTGCGGTGCGGCGCTCGCTCGACGCCGCGCTTGATTGCGTCACTTCTCACAGAACTCTCCTTATTTTTTCACCGGGTGGCCGATCTTCTGCTCGACCGACTTGACCTTGCCCTCGATCCTGGCGGTGTAGCCCTTGCGGTCGTCAATCATGATGTGCGTGATCACCCGGTCCGCTTTTTCCATCACCTTGCGATGGCAGGCGCGAACCAAGTCCACCACCTGGTCGCCGTCGCCCTCCACGATGGTGCCCATCGCGGTGAGACGGTAGTCCAGGCCGCTGGCAGCGACCAGTTTGACCGCCTCTGCCACGCTGTCGCTGATGCTGGTGCCCGTGCCGATAGGGATCACCTCAAAGATCACAACCATGTCTCGCCTCGCTTTCAGACAAGGTTTTGCGGATGGCCTTCAAAGAAGGCATGTATGTTTGCGACCGTCACCTCAAGCACGCGCTGCAATGCCTCGCGGCTGTAGAATGCCATGTGTGGGGTCAGAATCACTTTGTCCCTGCGCGCCAGGGCGTAGTTCTGCATCGCGGCGCGCAAGGCCTCCAGGCTCGCACCGCGGCTGAGAAGTTGCCGCTCCTCCTTTACCACCTCTTCGCCCTCCACGACATCCAGACCTGCCCCCGCCAGGATTCCCTCGTCCAGCGCCCAGATCAGCGCCGCGGTGTCAACCAGTTCGCCGCGCGCGGTATTTATCAGCAGCGCCCCGCGCTTCATGATCGCCAGCGTCTCGCGGTCGATGATGTGTCTGGTCTCCGCCGTGAGCGGGGCGTGAAGCGACACGATGTCGGACTCGCGCAACAGCTGATCCAGGGGCACGTACTGGAAGCCCAGGACTTCCGCCAGCAGCCTGTTCGGGCGAACGTCACACGCCAACACGCGCATATCGAGCGCGCGCCCGATGCGGATCACGTGCAGGCCGATCGCCCCCGCCCCGACCACCCCCAGCGTCTTGCCCTTGAGGTCGAATCCTTCCAGGCCCTGCAGAGAAAAATCGAGGCGCTGTGTGCGTTCGTGAGCCCTGTGAGTTTTACGGGAAAGGCCCAGCATGAGCGCGAATGTGTGCTCGGCCACCGTGTTCTCGCCGTAGTTGGGCACATTGCAGACCGCGATCCCCCGCGCGCAGGCAGCCTGCAGGTCAATGTGATCCGCCCCGGTGGACCTGGTCGCGATGAGTTTGAGGGCGCGTAATGCCGCAAGCACTTCGTCCGTGATGCGCGAGTAGATGAACACCGACACCACTTCGCATGTAGCCGCCTTCTCTGCCTCTTCCGGGGTCAGCGGCTCCACGTGCAGGTGCGGCGACCAGGCTGCCACGGCGCTCGACGACAAGAAGTCGCGCTCCCATTCCTCGACCTCGAAGAAAGCTACCCGACATCCTGCGGTTGTCATCGGCCCACCTCTGTTCAGGCCATGGAGCGGATGATTGCGTCGGCCATTTCGCTGGTCCCGACCGCAGAGGGGTCATCGCGATGCGGCTTCATGTCATAGGTCACGTATTTGCCCTCGGCGATCACTGCGGCGACCGCCTTCTCCACCCGATCGGAGGCCTCTTTCTCGCCCAGGTGCCGCAGCATCAACATGCCAGAAAGGATCAGCCCCGTCGGGTTCACCTTGTCCTGCCCCTTATATTTTGGCGCGGAGCCGTGAATGGCCTCGAACACCGCGATATCATCGCCGATGTTGGCCCCCGGCGCGACCCCCAGCCCTCCGACCAGTCCTGCGCACAAGTCGGAGATGATATCGCCGTAAAGGTTGGGCAGCACCAGGACATCGTAGAGTTCCGGCTTCTGCACTAATTGCATACACATGTTGTCAACCAGAAGTTCCTGATATTCGATGCGGCCCTGGTATTTCTTTGCGACTTCTGCGCAGGCGCGAAAGAAGAGGCCGTCGGTGAACTTGAGGATGTTGGCTTTGGCAACCGCGGTCACTTTCTTGCGGCCGTTCTCGACGGCGTAGCGAAAAGCGAACTCCGCGATGCGCTCGGATGCCTTTCGAGAGATGTTCTTGATGGAAATCGCCGAGCCCGCTGGAATCTTGCCGCCCGAGAAGGCGATGATGCTCTCTGCCTCCTTGCTGTCCGCGTCGAACTCGACGCCGGTGTAAAGGTCCTCGCTATTTTCGCGCGCCACCACCAAGTCTATGCCCTGGTAGCGCGAGCGCACGCCGGGATAGGATTTGCAGGGCCGCAGGCAGGCGTAGAGATCGAGCGCGTGCCGCAGCGCAACATTCACCGAGCGGAAACCGCCGCCGATGGGCGTGGTGATCGGCCCTTTCAACGCCACGCGGTTGCGGCGGATGGACTCAAGCACGTGATCCGGGAGTGGGGTCCCGTATTTGTCCATCACGTCAACCCCGGCATCGAGGATCTCCCACTCCATGCTGGTCCCGCTTGCCTCCAACACCCTGCGCGTCGCCTCCACGATCTCAGGGCCGGTCCCGTCTCCGCGTATCAGGGTTACAGTGTGTGCCACAACCACCTCCGTATTGGACTTGACGCGCTCGTATTATAGCAAAAACCGGGCCTCCCACAGGAAGGAGATTGAGCCCGCGCGCGGAACAAAAAGGGCGGCGAAGCGTATAATATACTTGGAACAAGGCCGGGGTTGTTAGCGAGAGGAGGGGGCGATGTTTATTCGCTGCCCCGGGTGTGGCGAGAAGCAGCTGCTGGATACTCGCCGCCAGTGCCAGCTGTGCGGCCAGGTGCTGCGGCGCTGCGTGGACTGCGCCAACTACAAGGCCTTCGGGCACCACTGCAACGTCCTCAATACCGAAATTGAGGCGCGCGAGGCTGAGCATCCCGGGCCACTGGCAGTCAGCGCGCTGTGCCGCGATTACAAGCCGATCGCCATCGCGGCGTAGTATCACAGCCAGGCGCGGACTATTCTGGGGCGCTCGTCAAAGCGGCCAAGGCCCGCTTCGCGCGCCGCCGATACGGCGCGCGCGTACTCTGCCGCCGTGATAGGCCGGGACAACTCAGGGAACTCCATCGCTCTATAGCAGGGGCGGTACTGCGCCATGATGTTGACGTAGGTTTCCCGGCTGAGCGTGGCGATGAAGCCCATCGCCTTTTCCGTCCCCGCGAGGCCATTCGGGAGCACCAGGTGCCGGACAAGCAGCCCCCGCTGCGCGACCCCCTGCTCGTCGCACACCAGGTCCCCAACCTGCCGGTGCATTTCGGCCAGCGCCTCGCGATTCCGGTCCCAGTAGTCCTTTATCCCGGACAATCGTTGAGCGGTCTGGTTGTCGGAGTACTTGCAGTCGGGCATGTAGATGTCAACCACCCCGTCGAGCAGGCGCAGCGTCTCAACGGAGTCGTAGCCCCCCGTGTTATAGACGATGGGGATGCTCAGGGCCCTTTCTGCAGCCACTGCAAGGGCGGATAGAATCGCAGGCACCTGGTGAGTGGGGCTGACGAGATTGATATTGTGGCATCCCTGGTGCTGCAGCCGAAGCATCATTGACGCCAAGGCCTCAACCGAGGTGACTTCGCCTTGCGCCCCGTGGCTGATCTCGGCATTCTGGCAGAACACGCAGCGCAGGTTGCAATCCGTGAAGAATATCGTCCCCGATCCACCCCGCCCCACGAGTGGCGATTCCTCGCCGAAGTGAGGGCCGAAACTCGATACCACGGTCTCGGCTCCCACGCGGCAAACCCCCTTCTCGCCCTCCAGCCGGTTCGCCCCGCAGCGGCGCGGGCAGACGCGGCACTGGCGCAGCAGCTCCCCTTCCTGCCGCGCCCGCTCCTTCAGTTCGCCCGATTCCATCAGCCTCACATATCCCGCTACGAACCCAGCCAACGCAGTCCTCCACGACGATTATATCAGTAAAGTTCGCGAGGCGGAACTTCTCACTGTGCGCGTCCCACATGGCAGCCGCCTGGAGGCCAGCGGTCCCCCGTGCAGGAAGATGGAACCCAGACCGCCAAGAAAGCGCTGAGCCACAGGGCCAATCTGTGGAGAAAAGGGGCGCGCGATGCGCGCAACAAGCCTGAGCGTCTTGCTTGTTCTGGCTGCTGTGGTTACCTGCGCTGCCCAGCAGGGAATTCCGGCGGGGATGCAGGGCGCGGAACTCGCGCGCTGGGATTTCCAGCAGGATGCGCGGGGCTGGTTCGCGGGCCACAACGTCGCGGCGCTCAAGTCAGAAAGCGGCCACCTCGTAGTCAACTGCACCGGCCCCGACCCGTGGGTCGAAGCGCCGCCTGGAAAGATCTCTTTCGAAGCCGGCGACTCCCAGTACATCGCGATTCGCGCGAAGGTCGCCAAGCCCGGCGCGGCAGAGTTCTTCTGGGAGGTTGACGAGAAAGGCTTCGTTGCGGGCCAGGAGGTCGGCTTCGAGATGAACGCCGACGACTTCCGCACCTACATGGTCTTCCCCGCCTGGAAGGGCCGCATCACCCGCCTGCGGTTCGACCCGGCAGATGTTCCAAAGCAGCGGGTGCTGATTGACTGGATAGCGGTCGTTTCGCTTCCGCCCTCGGAAACGCCCAAGGAGCCCGTCTGGGATTTCAGCAAGGGCCTGCAAGGCTGGCTCCCGCAGGCCAACGTCTCGGAGTTCAGCGTGGAGCGGGGCGCACTGAAACTGGTCGGCGTCGAAGAGCACGGGCCTGAACTGCTGTCTCCGCGCCTCAGCATCCCTGCCGACCAGGCCAAGTTCGTGTCGCTTCGGCTTCAGGCAAGGATCAAACTCCGCCGCGTGATGGTCTATTTTGCCACCGAGAAGAAGCCCGACTTCGACGCGCGGCGATTCATCATCGCACCCTTGGCTGACCGCTTCGGCAAAGACGAGTGCGCAATCCCCACCCACTCCGTGTCTGGCTGGACCGGCCGCATAACCAGGCTTCGTTTGCATTTCGAGGGGTCAGGAAGTACCCCGGTGGCATGGCTCAAGAGCGCAGGCCTGAGCCCACAGCCTGTTGGCTCGGCAGCCTTAGCGGTGAGGCTGAAGTCCACGCCTAAGGTACTCTTGGAGGGGGAGACCCGCCAGGTGTCAGTTGATGTTCAAAACGTGGGCGGCGTCGTACTGCGCAAGCCCGTGGCGCGCGTGACGTACGCGGGACGGGTCTTGCAGCGCCAACTCGGCCCCCTGCATCCGGGTCAGTCGCTAGACCTGATGTTCGACGTTGCTGGCAAGAGGGCCCGAGAAGAGATGCTGTGGGTTGGCGCCTGGGAGAGGAAGGTAGGACACGACACTCTGAGCCAGACCCTCGTCAGCCGCCCTCCCGACCCGCAGCCCCCAGCGCAAACAAGCCCGAAAGCCCTGCGACTGCACGAGAATCTATGGCTTGTAAACGGCAAGGTCGCCGCCTGCTTCGTGCGCAACCCGTATGGTTACGGCCCTGTATTCCTTTTCCGGCGCGCAGCAGGCAGATGGCGCCAAGTCGGGGTGGTCGCTCCTGCGACGATCGAAGCGGCGGTTACGAGGCTGCCCGCCACGGTTTTCCCACAGCGTGCGACCACGGGCAGAAGAGCAGGAGCAGCCTTCGTTACGCTGTCAGGCTCAGCGGGCAGCAAAGAGCGAGGGATGGCTGGCACTGTAACCATGACCTTCCGGCTCGGCTCTGACGATATCCTGGACATCGAATCGTCGCTCATCAGCAGCAAGGCCTGCAAACTGCTTCTCTTCCGCCCCGTCAGGCTGCTGGCAGGAGAGGGTTCCTTCGGCGCGACTTTGCGCGAGGCGATTTTCCCGGGTCTCGAATATATGACCAGCGGTGAGCGGTCTTCGAGCACGCTGGACGCGTCGCCGCCCGTGGACTTGAGGTATGCCCCGCACCCGCACCGCATCACGATTCCGTTGATGGCAGTCTCATCGCCGCAAGGCGATGTCGTGTCGCTGATGTGGCAGATGCCGCCAGACGCGAGAAAGGTCGGGCCTGCCGCTACATTCGCCAGCCCGAACTGGCTGCAGAACCAGGACAACCACCTGATGAGCCTGTCCCTGCCCGCCATTCCGGAGTGGACACCAGAAAACTCACTTATTGCTGCGCACGGGATCCCGCTGAAAGCCGGCCAGACGCTGCGCGTCAGCGGCTCAATCTACATCGGCTCTTCGGGAGAAGTCCTGGATGCGGTGCGCGCCTGGTTGAACCGCTACGGGCCTCCTCCCCTGCCCCATCTTGCTCGCTCGTACAAGCAGGAACTTGCCTTCTGCCTGCGCTCCTACGAGCAAACCTCGCGCCGCCCCGGCGGGGGGTGGTTGCTCGGCCTTGGCTGGACGAATCAGCCGTCGCGCCATGCCGGGATCGCCACCCACTACGTTCTGGGCGAGCAGGTGCTTGGCAAGGGCGTACCCTTCCCTGGGATGAGAGTTCGCGGCCTGGCAGGAGCGCACGGGCTGCGCGACGTCAACCTGGCGGTCCATGCGGGGGGAATGGAAGAGGCCCTGCTCGCGCTGCGTTCGCAGGCCTACCAGATAATGGCAAGCCAGGGGCCAGACGGCGGCTGGGGCTTCGACCCCAGCAAGCAGACCGAGATACTGGGAGTCAAGGGCGAGAAAGAAATCGGCTTCGCGAGCAATCGCGTCGCACTGATGTTGAACGCGGGGCGGGTGCTGCAAGATCGGCGGCTGATCGAGGCCGGGCTGCGCGGGCTCAAGTTCATGGATCAGTTCCGCATCCCGCGCGCCGCACAGGTCTGGGAAGTGCCCGTCCACACTCCCGACGTGCTCGCCTCTGCTCACGCGATTGATGCATACCTCGCCGGATACCTGGCCACCGGCAGGAAAGAGTTGCTGAAGAAGTCAGTTTACTGGGCCGAGACCGGCATCCCGTTCAACTACTTCTGGCAAGCAGATGAAAAAGGCGTCGAGGCCATGAACGGCGGCGGCATCCCTGTCCTCGGCGCGACGTTCTTCACCTGGCCCTGGTTCGGGCGCATCGTACAGTGGTGCAGCCTCGACTATGCCGCCAGCCTGCTGCGGCTCGCTCCTTACGACGACAAGTACCCCTGGCGGCGCATCGCGGAGGCGATCACCCGCAGCGGCATGACCCAGCAGCGCCTCGAAAAGAAGTTCTACGGGATGTTCCCTGACTCGATTGGCATGGTTGACAAGATGGTCTCGTGGGGCGCGATGCTTGCGCCGGTCCGCATTTGCGAGAACCTCCTGGTGATGATGGGCAAGCGGCCGATAGCGGACGTCAAGACCGTCCGCGTTGGAAACGGGACTGCCTCGATCATTTATGGCGGCGACGCGACGATCTTGAAGGCCGGCCGCTCAACGCTCGAACTCTCGCTGCGCTATGCCCCCGGCTGCGCGAGTTACCTCGGCCTGGTCGGCGTCTCGGATTCGGCCGTCGTCATGGCCGATGGAAAGGCACTGGCGCGCGGCGATTTGAGCCGCCTCGCGCAAAGCACGCAATACAGCCCGACGCTGGCGCTCCTGACCGTGAAGGTGCGCCACGGGGCGAAGCCTGTGCGCCTGACCATCAGCGGCCTGAGAACCGCGAAATCCTTGAGCTCCATCACGCGCTGGACCTTCGACAGCGGCACCCAGGGCTGGGTCTCCTTGAACGACCTGGAGCCGCTAAAGGCCAGCGACGGGTTGCTGATCGCGAGGATCACGGGCGGAGATCCCTATATGGGGGCCAGCGGCCTGGCCGTTCAGGCTGCCGAATACTCTCGCCTGAAGATTCGGATGAAAGCGCCTCATTCGGGCCGCGGCCAGGTCTTCTTCGCCGCAGCGGGGCCTCTTTCAGAGGAAAACAGCAAGTGGTTCAAAGTACAGGGCGGTCCAGACTTCCGCGATTACATCATCGAAATGAAGTCTGTCCCCGGCTGGAAAGGAATCCTGACCGAACTGCGCCTGGACCCTCCCGGCACCTCCGGGGACACCGTCGAGATATCCGAAATCGCACTCCTCAGGTAGGGCAAGCCCTTGCGGCTTGCCGCGATTGCGGCAAGGGGCGAATGGCTGAGCCCGTAGGGCCGCCCCGTGAATTCGCGGCGGGCATGGGCATGCCCGCCCTACACCTCACCAGCCGCCGAATTCGGCGAACGCTGAGAACATCGCGCGCGCATTCTGTGCAGGAACATCGGGGCCGATCTCCCCGCCGCCGATCAAACCACCCGATGCCGAATGGAATAGCGCGCACACCCGGCGCACGTTCTCACGCAGTTCTTCTGGTTTGCCGAACGGCAGCAAATACTGCCGATCAATATCGGACGCGACGCACATCCGCCCGCGCGTCTTCTCAGCCAGCCTGTCGAGCGGCATGCACGAGAACTGCGGGTTCAGCACATCCACCCCGATCTCGATGTAGTCATCAATCACTTCCATCGTGAACCCGTCGGTGTGGAACCAGAGCTTCTTTCCGGCCTGGTGCGCCATGCCGGCGATCTTCCTATACGCGGGCTTGAAAAGCCGCCGCCATTCCTCAGGCCGGATCATCAGCCGCTCCTGCGTGCCCCAGTCGTCCATGTAGGTTATGCAGTCAACGTCATATTCCAACTGCCGCTCCAGGCGCTTGAGCGTGTGATCGAGGACCAGGTCGCGCAGCGCCTCAACCTCGGGGCGCCTCTCCGCGATGTCAATCAGCAGCGCGTCGTAGCCGCGCAGGAAATGCATGCGCTCGAACAACCTCGTGCCCCCTCCGCCCATCGTGACGTACTTCTCGTAATGCTCGCGCCGTTTCGGCTCGGGCCATTCTCCTGCATACGGGTCCGGCGGCTTGTAGGTATCGAGCGCGGACCACTCGGCGAGCGGGTGACCCTTCACCTGGCCCTCGGTCCCCAGGCCCATGTTGACCCAGACGCACCCCCAGTCGTCCTTCTCCTCGCCCTTCTCGAAGTGTGGGTTGTTCGCCGTGCCGCCGTATCTTCCGCTCTGCCCCTGAAAGTCGCTCGGAAACCTCTCGAACACCTTCGCCAGCGCCTCCCCCAGATTATCCACCGCTCCCGGCAGGACCCCGTGGCGCACGGGAACCCTGTCGGGCCCGGCGAACTCGATCGCCCGCGTCACTCGTTCCCAGGAGGTCATTCCAAGGCGCCCGCCACCAGGGTCACCTCTTCAACAATCACTGCGAGAAGATCTCGCGCTGGCACGACTCGCGTCTGCTGGCCGTGGCGGTAAACGATGGCCTTATCCCTGCCGCCGGCAATCCCCACGTCCGCTCCCCTTGCCTCGCCAGGGCCGTTCACCACGCAGCCCATCAGCGCAACCCTGATGCTGCGGCCCGACCGGCTCAAGGCTCCATCCAGGTCGGCGAGCCTCTCCTCGACCTGACGCGCAAGGGCCACGATGTCAATCTCGCACCTGCCGCACGTCGGGCACGATATGAGGGTTATCCCCACCCGCCGCAATTGCAGCGAAGAGAGGATTTCGCGGGCGGCGCGCACTTCCTCCACCGGGTCCGCCGTCAGCGACACGCGAACCGTGTCCCCCAGGCCCTGCGCCAGCAGCACCCCGATGCCGACTGCCGAGCGAATCACCCCCGCGGGCGGAAGGCCTGCTTCAGTTATTCCAACGTGCAGCGGATAGTCGCGCTCCATAGCCATCATCTGGTAGGCGCGCACCGTCGCCGGCACATCGAACGATTTCATGGATATGACAATATCCCTGAAGCCCATTCCCTCCAGAACTGCAATCTGCCCGAGCGCAGCCTCGACCATCGCCGCCGCCTGGCCATGCGCGGTCATCAAATGGTCGCGGTGCTTCTCCTCCACATCTGGGGGCAGCGAGCCGGCGTTCGCGCCCACCCTGATGGAAATGCCCTTGTCCGCGGCAGCCTTGACAACTTGCTCGACCTTGCCCTGCTCGCGAATGTTGCCGGGGTTCAAGCGCAGTTTGTCCACCCCCTGCCGAATAGCTTCGAGCGCTAGGCGGTGATCAAAGTGCACGTCCCCCACGAGCGGAATGCCGATCTGCGACTTTATCTGCCCGAGAACGGAGGCCGCCTTCATGTCCGGGACGGCGACGCGCACGATGTCGCAGCCGGCCTGCTCGAGCGAGAGAATCTGCGCAACCGTGGCGCCAACGTCGCGCGTATCTGTCTTGGTCATGGACTGAATGGTGATCGGTGCGCCGCCGCCGATCTTGACCTTGCCAACCGAGACCTGCCGGCGCGGGGGGTAGCAGGACATCTTCACTGCTTCTTCACCAGGTAAACTATGTCCTGATACATCAGCAGGGCGATTACCAGCAGGAGAATGGCAAAGCCCACCAGGTGAACGATGGCCTCGCGCCGCTTGTCTATCGGCCTTCGGCGCACCGCCTCCACAACCAGGAACATCAGGCGCGACCCATCCAGCGCGGGGAACGGCAGCAGGTTCACGAACCCGATATTCAGGCTCAGAAAGGCCGAAAGCATCAGGAAATTCACCCACCCGACATTGGCGGCCTCCACCATTTCGTGCACGATGCGCACCGGGCCGCCGACTTTCAGCGGCAGTTCCCCGACCACGGTTTCGGCCAGCAGCGCCACCATCATCCGGGTTTCGAGGTAAGTCATGCGCACGCCCTCGAACAGCGATTCCCCCAGCCCCATCGGCCTGGTCTTGGCGCGGAACACGATTCCGATAGTGCCCACCTTGACGATACGATGACCGTGATCGGTCGTCTCGAGCGCTTCCCTGGCTGCCGGCACGATCGCAATGCGCACTGCGCGGCCCTTGCGTTTCACCTCGATCCAGATACGCTTGCCGGGGCTCTTCTGGATCTGGTCCCGCAGCTTGTCAACAGGCCCGGCCACGCCCCGCACGGACACCAGGCGGTCGCCGACTCTCAGCCCGGCGTGCTCGGCTGGCGTCCCCGGGATAACGTGCTGAATCGCGTTTGTGACGCCGACATTGACGCCATATGAAATGCCCACCACCCAGAACAGAAGCGCCGCCAGCACGAAATTCATGAACGGCCCGGCGAACAATACCGCAAAGCGCGCCGATTTGCTCTTCTTGTCGAACCCGTTGGGATCGTCCTCGCCGGGCTCCATCCCCGCGATGTGCACAAACCCGCCCAGGGGCACGGCTCTGATCGAGTACGCCGTGCCTCTCCACTTGCGCTGAAAAAGGATCGGCCGCATGAAGCCCAGGGAGAATTCGTGCACCGGAATCCGGCACGCCTTCGCGACCAGGAAGTGCCCCACTTCGTGAAACACGATAATCAGGGCGAAGATCAAGATTGTCGGTAAGATGACGAACCAGTCCATGTATCCACCTCGTCCCGAACGCAGGCCCGCGCCTGCCGCTCCGCCCGCACGACTTGTGCCACCGAGGGATGCTCCGCCCCTGAGTGGCGCTCCAGCGCAGTGGATATCAGCCTCGGGATGTCGCCAAACCTGATCCTGCGCTCCAGGAAAAGCGACACCGCCTCCTCGTCCGCGCCCACCATCGCGGCGGGAAAAGTTCCCCCCAGTTTCCCGGCGCGGAAGGCGATGTCCAGGCACGGGTAGCGCTGCCGGTCCACCGGCTCGAACTGCACCGCGAAGCACTTCGTCCAGTCCACGCGCACCCACGGCTTGGCAACGTAGTCGGGGAAGCCCAGCGCATATTGAATCGGGACGCGCATGTCCGGCGGGCAGATTTGCGCCAGGCACGATCCATCAACAAACTCCACCAGGCTGTGCACCATGCTCTCGCGCTGCACCACCACCTCGATATTGTCCAGGCCCACCCCGAAAAGCCAGTGCGCCTCGATCACCTCCAGCCCCTTGTTCATCAGCGTCGCCGAGTCAACCGTTATCTTCGGGCTCATGCGCCAGGTCGGGTGGGCAAGGGCATGCTCAACTGTGACATCGCTGAGCGAATCGAGCGGCATGTCCCGCAGCGCGCCGCCCGAAGCGGTCAGCACGATGCGCGCGATGCTCGCCCGATCGCGCTGCCAGAGGGCCTGGAAGACAGCGCTGTGCTCGCTGTCAACGGGCACGATCGTGACCCCGGCGCGCTGGGCCTCGCCGATCACCAGGTGGCCGCCTGCCACCAGCGATTCCTTGTTCGCCAGGGCGATGCGCTTGCCAGCGCGGATGGCCGCCAGCAGGGGCTCCAGCCCCGCCGTGCCCGACATCGCCAGCAGCACCACCTGCGCCCCCTCAATCGTCGCGGCCGCGATCAGGCCCTCCATGCCCGACATCACGCGCACCCCGGAGCCGGCAAGGTGCCGCTCCAGCGCCTCCCGCTTCTCCGGGTCGAAGATCACCGCCAGCGCCGGCCTGGCGCGCGCAGCCTGCGCCGCGAGCATCTCGACATTGTTGCAGGCAGCCAGGGCTGCCACCCTGAACAGTTCGGGCGAAGCCTCGATCACCTCGAGGGCCTGCCTGCCGATGAACCCGGTGCAGCCGAGTATGCTTATCTCTTTTGCCACCGCAGTACTCACGTGGCCGGCCGGTGCAATCGCGGCTCCATTTCTTGCCGCCCTATCAGCGCAATAACCGCACCAAGCAAACGTACAGCGCCGGCGCGCTGAGAAACATGCTGTCGAACCTGTCAAGAATCCCTCCGTGGCCTGGAAGCATGTCCCCGGAATCCTTGACGTGCGCCCAGCGCTTGACAGCCGACTCGACCAGGTCCCCCGCCTGCGCAGCAACGCCCACCACCAGGCCCAATCCAACAGCGAGCGGCATGCTCGTCCACCGGTTAAGGCCCAGGAAGAATGCGATCACCATCACCACCGCCGCGGCCAGCAAGCCCGCGAGCGATCCCTCCAGCGTCTTGCCGGGGCTCGTGCGCGGGGCGATCTTTATGCGGCCAAATGCCTTGCCCGAGAAATAAGCGGAAATGTCCACAGCCCAGGTGATAGCAAAGAGTAACAGCACCGGCCAGCATCCCATGGGTTCTCTTGCCGGCGCTCCCAGCCCACGCAGCAGCAGCAAGAAAGCAAGGCTGCCCCCGATGTACAGGCTCCCCGCGGTCAGCAATACTGCATCCTGCAGCGCTGCGAGCCTTCGCTTCGCAATGTCTGCGATGTAGCCGAGCGCGGCGGCCAGGACATTGAACACGATCAGGGCGGTCAGGCCTGCCAGCACCCAATCCCTGTAATCCCTGCCCAAGAAGTACACGAAGAGCGGCGGCAGGCTGCCCAGCGCCGCCCCGATGCGCGTTGGTTGTTCCGCCCGCTTCTTGTCCTGCCCGCGGCGCCTGCGCAGCAGCCCGCCGAGTTCTTCCGCGCCCAGGGCGGCAATCGTCGAAACTGCCGCCAGCAGGGGCAACCCCAGCAAGACGTGCCATCCGTCAAGCAAGGCCGCCACAATCAAGGTGGGGCCAAGGACAGCGGCGGTTGCAACGCGTAATCTCAGAGTCCGGTCCGGCGATGCGAGCGCTCGTGTCATCCCTGTCTGGTCCCGTCTAGTATATCCTGGCCCGGCCTTCGTTGCAAACGCCTTTCGCATCTGCCTGTTGACATGGTCAGCGCATTACTGCTACCGTGCCATCGGGCATAGAGCTCCCAGGCGCGACAGGTGCGCAGGAAAGCCAAGCCAACCAGGCCGGTCGCAAAGTTCGGAAGGGCCATCCTGCCCCCCAGCCGTTTCCACACCGGCAAGCGAGGCGCCAAGGGGTTCGTTCGGCCCCGCGACCGACCCGCACGGGCCGAAACACGCGAGATCGTGGAACAGGAATGGGATCCCAACGCCTAGCGAGCAGCGCGTGACGCGGCCGTCAGAATACGCGCCGCGCACCCACCAGTCGCCCCGCGTAGTAGCCCCCGCTTAGGGTGTCAACCACCACGCCACGGCCGCTGGACGAGTGCACGAACTTACCCTCGCCAATGTACATGCCCACGTGCGAAATGCCTCGGCCGCGGGTGGAGAAGAACAGAAGGTCCCCGGGGCGCAACTGCTCGAACGAGACGCGCTCGCCCAGCCCGAACATGGCGCGCGACGAGTGGGGAGCCCGCACCCCGTGCGCCAGCAGCACGCGGCTGATGAAACCGGAGCAGTCAAAGCCACGGCTGGACATGCCCGCGTAGCGATAGCGCACCCCGCGGAAGGAAAGCGCGGTCAATACCGCTGACTTCGCCTCGGCTCGAACGGAAGTGGACTGCGCTGGCTGTTGCTGCTGCAGGACAGGACGAGCAGCAGGCGGACCCACATCGAGCCTCGCCGGCCCGGTCAAAGCCTCAGGGTCCCGTGGCCGTGGGCACGGCCCTTGCCGCTTATCTGGTGCTACAGGTGCGACAACAACCACTAATGCAACTAAGGCTGCGAGCGACCTTTTCAACAATTGCTGCTCCTCCCTGCCACTGCCACCCCGCCGAGGATGAGGTAGTCTATCACAATGCAGAACAGATGTAAACCCCTTTTTCCGCAAGTCAGGGCTTGGTTGGGGTGCAACTTGCGCTCAGCGCGCGACATTGGCCAAGTTTGCTATCTTTGTGCCGATTGCTGCCAGTGGCCCTGGCAGCAGGCCAGCGAGCAGGCTGAGGCCTGCCAGCGCCCACCACAGCCATCGGCTGGCCGCGCCCGGCTGGCGCACCGGCCTTGCGGCCGCCTGGTCCAGGAAGAACACCCGCATCGCCGTTGCGCAGCAGAGAATCCAGGCCAGCGATTGCAGGCCGCAGACGGCAATCGCCAGCCAGCCAGCCGCGCCGCCCACTTTGGCCGCCGCAAGAAAAAGCAGCACCCGCCCGAAGAACCCGGGCGACAACGGCATGCCAGCCGATGCCAACGCCCCGGCGACGAAAGCAGCGCCGGCCGCGGGGATTCTCCTGGCCTGCCCGCGCGCAGGGCCGAGATCCGCCGATTTTGCCGCGCCGCGCAGCCGTCTCCATCCCAGCCAGGCAAGCCCATTTCCCAGGACTAGACTGACTGCCAGCGGAACAGCAGCCTCGAAACCCAACCGCGTGCGCAGGCCAAGCGCTGCCGAGATCACCAGCAGGCTGATGTGCCCCACCGTTCCCCACACCAGAAAACGCGCTGGAACTCCCAGGAAGAGCGCCGCGCTGGAGAACACTGCGCCAAGCAGTCCCACTGCCAGCGCCCATGTCCCAAGCGCGGCCACTTTATCCGCCCTCCCTCGTAAGCCGCGCCATCTGCTGTGCGGTGGCCTGCGTCCAGCCTGCGGCGGTGACCGCGGCCAGCGCCAGGGCTGCCGCCAATGCTACCGCGACCACGGGCTGCCATCCCCCTCGCGAGGCAGGCACCCACTCGCTGCGGCGCAGGTGCAGCACCGCACTGACAACCATCACCGCAAACGCGCAAGCGATGACCACCACCGGCCCGCCCTCGCCGTACCAGAGCGCGCGGCTGATTGCCAGCAGGCTCTGCCCGCCTGAAATCCAGGGAACGGGCAGCAAGGCGAGCAGCAGGGCGGCCAGCACAACCGATGTCGCGGCTTGCTGCCCCGAGGCAGCGCCGCGCCGCCGTTCCTGCTGCTCTGACAGTGACTCGGCCAACACTGCCAGCACGGGCAGCGCAAGGCCCACCGCCGCCAGGTACGCTGCCGCAGGCCCCGCCAGGGAGCGGCCCAACCCGCTTGCCGCCACTGCGAACAGACAGAATGCTGCCTGCGCAGCCGCAATAAGTGAAAAGCCCGCGCCAGGGCCCCGAACCATGACCGAAGCCCCCAGGATACAGCACGCTGCCAGCGAAAAGGCCCACAACAGGGGGCCGCTCGCAGGACCCAGCGCATACTCCGAGAACAGCAGTTGCCACGTCCGCAGCAGCAGGAAACCGCCAACGGTGATAATCGGCGCAGCCAGCGCAATCAGGCGCAGCCGAGCCCCCAGCGCAGCCGCCGCGACCACACATGCTGCCAATCCGACGAACAGAAGCAGCGAAGCCGCGCGCTCAGGAGCGCCCGCGCGAAAGACGAGGCTCATCCCCGCCGCGAACGGATCGGTCGTCTGCGTCTGCGCCCATACCACTGCGAACGCGGCGAGCATTGCAATGCTTCCGGCAAAATGCGCGAGCAGGAAACCAACAGCCCACGAAACTCGCTGGCGGCTGCCGGCGGAATCGGAAAAGGCTCCCAGCCAGGCGGCCGGAATCGCCGACGCCTGCCAGAAAAAGAGCATCGTGATCAAGTCCCGAGAAACGACAGCCGCGGCCAGGATTCCCAGCAGGACGCAAAGGGCCACCGCTTCCCGCGCCATTGCTGCCGGCGACGGCTGCGCGCCCGCCCTGGCCATCGCGCGCCGCCTCTCAGCGAGTACGAAGAGTTGCCAGCACAACACCAGGATGAACACCGCTTCCAGCCGCCCGAAGCGCAGCCGGAATTGGAAAAGGTCGAATGTCCAGCGATATTCCCCCAGCATCGGCCACCCGGCCGCAGCCACGAGAGCGAGCAGAAGAGCAACGAAGGCGGCCATTACAGCCGGCACCGCCGCTGCCGCGACAAGGGAACCGGCCGGCGAATGCCTGGCCTCGCGCAGTCGTGGATAAACCGCGCAAGCGACCGCTGCCGCGAAAGGAAACAGCAGCAACCAGTTCAGAAAGAGGGCGCCAGCCGGCAATCGCTGCTCCAGGCGGACGGCTGAATCTCAGGGCGAAGGCCCTGCGTTTTTCGTCACGAAGGCGCGCTCAAGGCTCGCCTGCCCCGAGCCATCGCCAAGGCCAGCGCGCACCGATATCGTATGCGATCCGTCCTTGACAGCGCGCGTGTCCCATGTGAATGAGAACGGCGACTGATTTGCCATCCATTTTCGCGTGCCATCCAGCAGAACCTCGATCAGCGCCCCACGGACCGGGTAGCTCACCGTCAGCGTCACAATCCCGCTGAGGGGCCGACTGCCATTGGGCTGCAGCGTCATCGCCGCCGTCGCACCGCGCGCGGGCAGGGACCATCCCAGCGCCACGCCATCTCCCGATGGCAACGGCTCAAAGGCCGGCCATCCCGATGGCCCGCGCCACGAAGGCACCGTCGCCTTCTCGGGAAGGGCATTGGTTCGCGCTCCGGCTGCCAGGCACATCACCACCGCGCCCATGAACTGCGCGGCCGACAGCCGCTGATCGTCAACCCACACCCCCTGGGGCACGCTGCCCAGCCGGCCAACCAGGGAAACCGCGGAACGGCACTGCCGCGCAAGAGAGGCCGTGCTCAGGCTCGGCATATCCGGCCCCCCGTCCGTCGTGCGCGGGCTCGTTCGCGCAGCGCGGCGGCTGCCAACTGCGCCTCGCGGCAACTCGACCCGCTGTGGCAGGGCCGAGGCCTCCTGCCAACCTGCCAGCAAGCGGCAGAAGAAAACCAGGGCGTCGTCGGCACTCATGCGAATCGAGCCGCTGGAGCCGCGGCGCATGTAGATGCGGTCGGGAATCTCCCCTGATGATTCAACAGTGGCGGCAGCGGAGAGGGCCATTTGCAGGGCTTCGCTGCCCGAAACCGTCCGCGCAGCGCACCTGGCCGGGCAGCAAACCACCACAGCCAGCGCGCACAGCCCTATCAGTAGAAGATTCCTCACAGTGCTGCCCTGTTCCCTTAGTTGCCCGGGTAGATCCTCGGCAGCCGCTTGTTCAGGCAGGTAACGACCTCGTAAACGCTTGTTCCCCGCCATGCGGCCACTTCGTTCGCCCTTATCTCCTCTGTTCCCTGCCGGCCGATGAGGACCACTTCCTCCCCCACCGCAACGGGCTCGTCTCCCAGGTCTAGCAATAACTGGTCCATGCAAATCCTTCCCACGACAGGGAAGCGCCTGCCGCGCACCAGCGCGAACCCGCGGTTCGAGAGCGCTCTTGCGTAGCCGTCCGCATAACCCGCCAGGGCTACTGCGATGTTTGTAGTGCGCCGCGTGACATAGGTGCCGGCGTAAGAAACCCTCCTGCCGGCCGGAACCCTCTTCGCAAAGTAGATGCGAGCTTTCCACGTGAGAGCCGGGCGCAGCCCAATGGGTGGCTCAGCCGACGGCGGAAGGCCATAGATCAAAAGCCCAGGGCGCACCAGGTCGAGGTGCATCTCGGGGTATTTCAGCGTCGCGCCGCTGTTGGCGATATGCCGAACCAGCGGTTGCACCCCTGAGGCCTCGAACTGCGAGCACACCTTCTGAAAGGCCGAGAACTGGTGCGCAGAATAGACGGGGTCCGAATCCGATGCCGAGAGATGGGAGAATAGGCCCTCAACCCGGATTCCGGGAAGCCCGCTGATCTTCCGGGAGAACCCCATCGCCTCTTCAGGCTCAACCCCCAGGCGACCAAGCCCCGTCTCCACCTTGATGTGCACGCGCGCCTCTTTGCCCATTCTCACGGCCGCATCGGACAAGGCCTGGGCCATCTCAGTCGTGCAAACCGCGTGAACCAGGTCATTCTCGATCGCCTGTCCCGCTTGCGAGGGCAGCCCCGCTCCCAGCACGAAGATCGGCGCCTTGATGCCGGCCTGCCTGAGGGTTTCTCCCTCGCTCGCGCACAGGACGACGAGCCAGCCTGCTCCCCCTTCAAGCGCAGCCCTGCCTACGGGCACCGCACCGTGGCCATAGCCGTCGGCCTTGACAACCGCCCCCACCTGGCAGCGCTGCCCAATGTGCCGTTGAATCTCGACAACGTTCTCCCTTACCGCCTCCAGGTCTATCTCGAGCCACGAGCCCGCCGAATCAGGTGCGCTCATGCTCCCCCCTCAATAGAGCAGCTGCCACTGCAGTGTAAGGGCATTCTTAGCCCCTCCATTGGCTGGGTCGTTCTTGAATTCCGCCGCGGCAGTGAGCCTGTTCGCCGGGTCCGGCTGCCAGGCCCAGCCAAGAGTCGTGCGCGTGAACATGTCCCCCGGCGCATCCGTGTTGGGGTCATACTGCTCGCGCCTGCCAAACAGAGTTCCTCCCGGCCGGCCGCTCAAGTTCCACTCAAACTGCGCATACCAACCGGCAACATCGCTGTCGAGGAGAGGGCCGTCAATGTGAAATTCTCCGTGGCCGCGGATGTACTCGCCCTGAAACGCTGCCCTGCCCCCGGTCCAGCGCAGGTCACCACCCAGGCGCCTCTTGCGCGCGCCGCCCCACCTGCCGATGTAGCCGGAGACGCCCGCGTTTGCATGCCTGCCCCGGCGCACTAGGCGCGCGACGACATCCTTTTGGTTGTCAATGTCCGAGGACTTGATTCCTGTGCCGTTCACCACCCCGACTATGCCTTGCACCTTGCCGGGGGGCGACAGAACCACGATCCCCCGGTCGCGCTGGTCGGGGAACAGCCTGTCCGTCGTCGCTGCCAGTTCTGGTGGCAGAGCATCGGCGGGGCTCTGCGGCACCTCGAAACCGAACGGGACCTTCAACTGCCCGGCGCGCACTTCCCAACCTTTTACCGCCCGCGAAAGAAAGGCGTCCTTCAACGCAACACTGGTGCCGTTGTCGGCGGCGATCTCGATAGCATAAGCGCTGTCAGCCGCCGGGCCGGACAATCTCAGCCTCACCCTTCGCGCGGAGAACTCGTTGTGAGGGTCTGCGGCCTGGTCATCAGTCCACCGCGCTTGTATGTAGCCTGAGATGTGATGGCGCTTCTGCTCCTCCGCAACAGCCTGGACCTGCTTCTTCGTGGCCTCCAGGCCCTTCCTCAGGTCGGACACGGCCCTGCTCAACTTGGCTACATCGGTCCCGAGCGTGACCAACTCGGTGCGAAACTCGGCGATCAGTTTCTCCAGCCGGGCCAGGTCCTCCATCCGAACCTGGGGCGGCGCTTCAAGGCGGCCTTCAGGCTCGGCCACGGGCGGCGCTCCTTCGCCGGCCTGCTCAAGGGCCCCACCCGCCTGCTGAAACGCGGCCGCAACTCCCCCAACCGCCCGCATCACGAGACCGGCTGCTTCGTGCCTCGTCAAATCGGCCGGAACAACCAGGGGCCCCGCCGGGTATCCCTTCACTAGCCCCCGCCGCGCCATGCTGTCCAGTTCACCCAAGGCCCAGTGGCGCGCCGGAAGCGGACTCTGCCCAAACGCGGGCAGAAACAGTACATGCACAGCGATGAAGCAAGCGATTGCTTTGCGCACTATCCGCTCTTCCTCGTTGCGAAAGTCTAGCCCCGCTCCCCCACCCTGTCAAGGCGCACAGGCCGCGTGGGGCAAGGGCCCCTAAGCCCCGACTCGCCGGGGCCGGGGTGGCGGCCCTATGGGCTCAGCCACTCGCCCCTTGCCGCTTCCTGGAATGGTGGCACCCCGATTCATCGGGGTGCACCTGGGCGCTGCGCGGCAAGCCGTGAAGGCTTGCCCTGCACCAGATAGGTTGTCCCGCAGGAGCTGACCAGCGCATGCAGAATAGACGCCGCAACCCTGATTGCGGAGGTGGCCCATGCCGCGCTTGTTCGGTCGGGATTGGTCGAAGAAGGAAATACTCGCCCGGGTTGGGCAGATGTCCCAGGTCTGCGGTGTCAGGCTCTCAACCCTCACCGACGGCCCCGAGGCCAGTGTCCAGGCGGCAGACTTTCGCACCGGGACCGGCTTCTGCTTCACAGTGCTTCCCAGCCGCGGCCTGGATGTCTCCTGGGCCGAATACTGCGGCCGCTCCCTTGCCTGGCATTCACCGTCAGGCCAGACGCACCCGGCATTCTACGACGAGCCCGGCCTGGGCTGGCTGCGCGGCTTTTGCGGCGGCCTCGTGGTAACGTGCGGCCTCACCTACGCCGGCGCCCCTTGCGTTGACCAGGGCAAGCCGCTCGGCCTGCACGGGCGGTTCTCCAACACCCCCGCCCGGCACGTCAGCCTCGGCGAGGAGTGGCAGGGCGACGAATACGTGATGTGGATTTCAGGCCAGGTTCACGAGGCAGTGATTTTCGGCGAGAATGTCTGCCTGACGCGCAGAATCAGCGCGAAACTGGGCGAGAGCCGCCTCTTCCTGCACGACAGGGTCGAGAACCGCGGGTTCAAGCCTGTGGAACACATGATCCTGTATCACATTAACGGCGGCTTCCCCGCGATTGATGAGGGCGCTTCCCTTGTCGCGCCGACCCTCAGCGCAACGCCGCGCGACGCGGAGGCGGAAAAAGAGAAGGAGAAGTTCGCGCAGATGAGCGCTCCCATCGTTGGCTTCAATGAGCGATGCTACTACCACGAGATGGCTGCTGCTCCCGACGGAACGGTCGCCGCTGCCCTGATCAACCGCTCGTGCGACGGCGGCCGCGGGTTTGGGTTCTACGTGAAGTATAACAACAACGAACTCCCCCGCTTCACCGAGTGGAAGATGATGGGCGCCGGCGATTACGTCGTCGGCATGGAGCCCGCCAACTGCCTGGTTGAAGGCCGCGACAAGGAGCGCGAGCGCGGCACGCTGCAGTTCCTGCAGCCCGGCGAGGTGCGCGCATACCACCTCGAGATCGGCGTTCTCGACGGCCCAGACGCAATCTCCGCCCACGATTCCTGGGTCTCCCACACCCTGCGGAAGTAGGGGCGCACGGCGTGCGCCCGTGCCCCAACCCGTACGACAAACCTTTGCGTCTCGCGGGAGGGATACAGCCGAGGGCGGCTGTGCCACACAGACCAAGTAACAGCAGGGGCACGGTATGCCGTGCCCCTACAAAGGAGAAGCCTTGCCAGGGATGATCTTGCCGAGGACGACGGGGACTGCTGCGCCCGTGGCGGTGGGTAGGTTCGATGGCAGCCCTTGCATCGTCCTGTCCCCCAGGATCGCGAAGGCCATCGCTTCCTTCGCATCGCCGAGGATGCCCATGTCCTCGTGCAGGAAGAACTTCAACCCCGGCAGGCGCTGCTGAAACATGCGCCTGATCGCCGGGTTGTAACTGCCCCCGCCCCCGAGGATCACCTCTTCGACCGGGCAGCGCTCCAGGATGAAGGCCCGATAGTTGAACGCGACAGACTCCGCCGTGAAGGCCGTCGCCGTGGCAACCAGATCGCTGGCCGTCAGTTCTTCGCCCTGCTTGAGCACCTGGATCACAAACGCTGCGCCGAACTGCTCCCGCCCGGTGGTCTTCGGCGGGACAGCGCGGATGAATTCATGCCCCATCATCCAGTCCAGCAGTGAATCGTCAACACGCCCCTCTGACGCGATCTGCCCATCCTTGTCGAACGACAACAGGCCCTCCGTCACCGCCTCCACTATGGCGTCAATCACCATGTTGCCGGGGCCAGTATCGAAGGCGAACACGTCCTCCAGCCTGCCTCCCGCGGGGAGCACCGTAACGTTCGCAATCCCGCCGATATTCTGCACCAGCCGTCCCTTGTTGGCGTCGTGGAACAGCACGTGGTCGGCGAAGGGCACCAGCGGCGCGCCCTGGCCTCCCGCTGCGATATCGCGCGGCCTGAAATCAGCCACGGTCGTTATGCCCGTGCGCTCCGCTATCACGCAAGGCTCCCCGATCTGCAAAGTTGAAGCCGTTCTCAGGCCGCCGGGGAAGTTCTCCCGCTCAGGCAGGTGGCAAATCGTCTGGCCGTGCGAGGCGATCAGGTCCACGTTTTCCGGCTTCAGCCCACAGATCGCCATCAACTCAAGGGCCGCCTCGGCGAAACGCTCGCCCAGCGCGAAGTTCATCCGGCACGCCTCGACAGCCCGGCACTCCGGCGAAAACAGGCGGAAGATCGCCTGCCTCAGGTCGCGTGGGTAAGCGCTCTTGCAGAACTTCACGAGATCCGCGCGCGCCTGATCGCCGCGCCCGTGAATCCTCACCGCGGCGGCGTGAACACCGTCCGCGCTCGTGCCGCTTATCAGCCCGATGACGAGGCGGCTTTCCTTTTCAGCGTATCGCGCCAGAATGTCCATTCTCGGCACTGTCCGGCGCGGGCCTCTGCCCCGCGCCGCATCTCGGACGGTAACGGTAGGACAGGATCATATCCTGTGCCAGCCACAGGTTGAAAACCTGTGCCACCATCTGTCCCTCCCCCTTCTCAGGTAGCACAGGATTGTATCCTGTGCACATCCATTTGATCCCACCAGAAGTGCGGGTACTCCAGGGGATCATGCGCCAAGCCGTTCTTGACCGCGTTGCCGGCAATGTAGGCCAGCTTCTCTCGAAACTCGGCCTCATCCCTGACAATGCGATCAAAAGATTCCTCCATCCACAGCGGGGCGGTGCGACGCCGCCCTCTGTTTATCCGCAGCGCAGAGTGGCGCTTCACACTGTGCAGTATCTCGCCAATCGGAAACCACTGCTCGGGCCGCTTCTGCAGGGGCTGCACCAGCAGATGGGCGTGATCAGGCATGACCGTGGCGGCGTACAAGTGCCATTTCTTTTCATGCCAGTGCAGGCACGCTCCGAGCACGATATCGCGTTCCTCGGCTGTGAGCTGTCCCTTCCTCAGCCGGAATGTCACGAAGTAGGCGCGTCCGCCAATCTGCCAGTGAGGCAGGTTGCGGCGCGTGATCTTGAGCACGCCTCGCACAGGCTGGACGCCGGTGCGCCCGCTCTTCTCGGTTGACGCACCACTCATTACACCTAATCGCCTGCACAGGTTGAAAACCTGTGCTACCATGCGTCCCTTCCCTTTTCTCCGGTAGCACAGGATTACATCCTGTGCCGCCCGCAGGTTGGAAACCTACGCTACCATCTGTCCCTCCCCCTTCTCAGGTAGCACAGGATTGTATCCTGTGCTGGACACAGATTGAAAACCTCTGCTACCGGTTCAAGCAGTGGAGAAGCCTTCTCCTATGGCAATCAGCGCACCGTCGCAACGCGCGCCCCTTGATAATACCACTGCAGGATCCGCTCGGCCTTCTGCCCAGCCCTGGCTCTGCCGGCCGCTCCCATCTGGCAAAGCCCCAGCCCGTGGCCCCAACCTCTTCCAGTGAATGCCGCGCGAACCGGCTTGCCTTGCGCGTCGCGCTCAACCGACAGCGTGAAGAATGTGCTGTTCAATCCCCCAGGCCCAGGCTTGCCAGAGCCGAAAAGCCATCTGATACCATCGCCGAACACCACTTCCCTGCCGCCCTCGCCAATCACTGCCAGCCGCCTTGCCCTCCCCGCCGCGGTTTGCCGCTCCACGCGCAGATCAAGCAGCGGGCCGACACTTGCCCCGGGCTTGAAGCACACCGCCGCCAGGTTGTCCTGCACTGCGCGCGCGGCATCGGGCCATGCGAATTCTCTGCTCCACCGGTACTTCGCCGACCCCCGGCACCAGGTTCCGTCGGGCCGCGCCCGAAGATACGGCAACGCGTGGCCCCACCAGGCTCGCCAGCCGTCCTCTGTTGAACCGCCGCAGGTGGAATGATACACCGTTTTCACCAGCACATCGCCGAAGGCCAGCACCTTGCCCGCCGTCGCGCGAATCGCGGCATTGGTGCGCGGGTGCCCCTCCGCGCCGCGATAGACCTGGCAGTGAACCCCGCTGCAAAGATCGAACCCTTCTGATTGGTGCTCCTCGCGCTGGTAAAGCGCGTAGGTTCTTGCGGCAATCGCCTGCGCCTTCAGGGCCTCCATCGGGAACGAAGCCGGCATCTCGGCAGGGACCACGCCTCTCAGGTAGGTATCGAGCTCGACGATGTTGATCACCGCCAACCCGGCCCGGTCTGCGCCTACTTCAATCGCGCCGACATAGGCACGGTCAAGTGGAGGTAATCCATCCGAAATCAAGCGCGTGGCAGCCTCGCGCGCAGGCCGCAAGGTCAGCCTTTGGGTGCGAACTGTTTCGGCACCCAAATCCAGGCACACCTTGCCATCCTGCAGGCGAACCTCGACTGGCTTCCCCGCATCCCATGTCAGCGTCTCGCCCTCAAGATCCAGTCGCGCGCCGCCGGCGCAGACCAGCCGGAGGCTATGCGCGCCCGAAGTCAGGCCGACGCGCAAGCATTTCTTTCCGACGAGGTAGTCGCGGCACTCGTGAAGCGTCACGATTTTCGAGCGCAGGCCCGTGCCTGTCAGGTGGCACGAAAGCAGCAAGGCGGCCACCCACCGCAATTCCGTCATGGCTCAACCCGCCTTGCATTCCGGCGACCGCGGGAGGCCGCCAGGAGCATCCGCGCCAGTTCGCTCACATTCCTGACGATCACGTCCGCCCCCGCCTGTTCGAGTTCCTGCCGGCTGGCCGACCCCGTCAACACCCCCACTGTCCGCATCTTCAGCGCCTTGCCCGCCTCGACGTCCATCGTGTGGTCGCCGACCATCAGGCACTGATTGACCTTTGCCTTCAGGCGCGACAGGGCGCGCCGGACGTGGTGCGGATGAGGTTTGACCAGCCTCACGTGATCCCGCGCCAGGAGGACCTCGCAGGGCAGTTCCCTCTTCCCGAGGATGATAAAGACCGCCTCTTCGCAGTTGCGGCTGATCACCGCAATCGCAAACCCGGCTGCCCTCAGGCGCTCGAGCGCCGACATCGCGCCCCGCAGCAAGCGCCCCTGCCTTGCCGCCGCGATTTCTTTCGCGCGCACCGCGGCCTCGGCCTCGGCTCGGAAATCTGCGCCGGCGGGGCCGAGAATCGCTGCCACGCGGTCTATCGCCTCCAGGATCTTCAGCCCGGCCAGTGAGCGGGCCTCAACACCGTAGCGGTCCGCCGCGCTCACAACCTGGCGGCGCATCGCGGCGAAATCATATGGCGCAGTCGCGAGCGTCCCGTCGAAATCGAAGATCAGGGCGCGCACTCCGGCCAGAGGCGCGCCCCGGGCCAGAACTTTCTTCGTGGTCGCCTCCGATCGCCTCACGAGGCCGGCTCTGCCACCTCGACCTCGACCAATGCCGCCTCGGCGCGCCTCTCGCGCAGCACCTTCCACCACACCCTTGCGCCGTCCACGGTCACCACCCCGACCAGTGCCACCATCGCCAGCGTCAGCCCAGCGTTGATCTTGAAGGGAATGGTTCCTTGCGGCAAGTACACGCCGAAAGTGTCCTTTATTCCCGCGGTCACGGCGGTCGCGAGCACAAAGAGCATCGGAGCGAATGTCACCAGCGCATAGGATGGCTTTCTCGTCCGAAGGATGATCGTCGTGCCCACCGCCAGCGCCATCCCCGCCAGCAACTGGTTCGCCACGCCGAACATTTTCCAGATCGTGTCGAACTCGTTGAACCAGAGCAAGTACCCCCATGCGAAGCACGCAATTGCACTGGTCGCGACCACCCACGCCCACTGGCCAATCGCCTTCTTCGGCGTCAAGACCGGGCCGAGGAACTCCTGCACCACGAAACGCGCTACCCTGGTCCCCGTGTCCACCGCTGTCAGCACGAAAAGCGCCTCGAACATCAGGGCGAAGTGATACCAGTAAGACATGAACTGCTTCAACAAAGGAACCTTGCCGAAAATCGCGGCCATCCCCACAGCCAGCGTCACCGCGCCGCCTGCGCCCAGGCTCTTCTCCCCCACCAGCGCGGTGAGGCGCGGCAGTTCCACCGCGTGCTTCGAGAGCTCCGGCAGGAATTGCTTCGCCGCGTTCACCGCGTAGTAGTCCTGCGGCAGCAAGACGCAAGCCGCAATCAAGGCCATGATCCCAACGAACGACTCCACCAGCATCGCGCCATAACCGATGAACCGGATGTCGCCTTCGCTGTTGATCATCTTCGGCGTGGTGCCCGACGAGATCAGCGCATGGAACCCCGAGATCGCCCCGCACATGATGATGATGCACAGGTAGGGCCACAGCGTGGCGCCCGGGAAAACCCAGCCTCCGCCGTGAATGAACGGCGTCACCGCGGGCATGCGCAGCGGCGGGTGAGCGATCACTATCCCCAGGGCCAGCAGCACGATGGTCCCGATCTTCATGTAAGAACTCAAGTAATCCCTCGGGCACAGCAGCACCCACACCGGCAGCACGGAGGCAATGAAGCCGTAGATCGGCAGCGCAAGCCGCAGGTCGCTCTCAGGCCTGAGGAAGTACCGCTCCAATCTCGACCCGGGCACATAGTGGCCGAGGATCACCCCCGCCAACACTATCGTGACCCCTACCGCGCTCGCCTCGGCAACGCGGCCCGGCCGCCATTTGTGCAGGTAGCAGCCCACCAGCAGCGCCGCCGGAATCGTCATCGCGATCGTGAACGTGCCCCACGAACTTCCGCCCACCACCTGCCCGTTGGGCAGGCTGCGCTGCCCCAGGGCCAACACCACCACCACCGCGAGCCCTGCCAAGGCGGTAGTGATGATGAAAAGAATCGCCAGGCTTGCCAGCACTCCGGACAACCGGCTGATGTTGCGGCGCGCGATGTAAGAGAGCGACAGTCCACGATGCCGCACCGATGCAAATAGGGTCATGAAATCGTGCACCGCTCCAGCCAGCACCGCACCAACTATCAGCCAGATGGCGGCCGGCGCAAACCCGAACTGGGCGGCCATCACGGGCCCGATCAGAGGGCCTGCCCCCGAGATCGCGGCAAAGTGGTGGCCGAACAGCACGTAGCGGTTAGTGGGAACGTAATCGCGCCCATCCTCCAGCTCGTGCGCCGGCGTTCGCCGCTGCGCATCAACTACCGCGACCTTGGCCGCTAGAAACGCGGAGTAATAGCGGTAGGCGAGCGCAAAAACGCACAGCGCCAGGATTACCAGAACGAGGGAACTCAACGCCCTTGCCTCGACCGGCTACAGTCCAGCGGACTGCAGCCGGTCCGCAGCCTTCTTTCTCGGCCCACCACCGCGTATCACTTCCGGCTACCTCGTGGGCTAAAGATCCCGTGCGGAGGGCCGACCGCAGGGCCGGCAGCGGGAGCGCCAGGCGCGCCCGGCACAGGCGGCCCGGCGGTCGCAGCGCTGGGCGTGCCCGCTGCGGGTGCCGCTGGTACTGCAGCCCCCAGAGAGGCAGCGCCCCCCATCCCCTGCGCAGTCTGCGGAACCTTCCCTAGCTTCTCCAGCAGGCCCTCCGGCAGCTTCTTCTTCAGGTCAGCGTTCAGCCTGCGCGCACTTCCCATCTCGTCAACCTTCCAGCGGCCCTGGTCCTTGGTCAGGGTGATAGTGGTTGTCACGGGCTTCTTGAGGGCTGCCATCGCATCCGCCAGCGTTTGCGCGTGCTCCGCCAGGTTGACTCCCTTTGAGATCATCCCCGTGTCTGGTGTGAGGTAGAGCATAACCGGCACGTCGGCAGTGCTATCTTGCACCGAGGCAGGCGGCTGCAATTCAAACTTGTCGAGCTTCACTTGCGTGGGCAGCAGCGCTCCCCCTCCCGAAACCGTCCACTTTTGAATCTGCCCCGTGTCGCCCACCAGCACCGCGCTCAGATACGCCTGCGCAACGGTCGCCGGCGAACGGCCGGTCACGAACTTGAAGCCCGCGAACCCTCCCCCCACCACCACGATTAACGCCAGGATCGGCTTCCAGGGGATGCGGATGCTGAATCTCGGCGGGTACACCACAGCAACTTGCTGCTCCCCCTCCACTGCGCCGCCCTCAAGCGGCCCGAAGCAATTCCAGCAGGCCGCCCGCTCCGGCTTGTTTTGCACCCCGCACCTCGCACAGACTTGCATTGTCTCCTCCTTGCCGCCGCCCGGCCCCACAGGCATAATTTACCACCCGCGGGCCACCTTGACAACCCCCGCTCGCAACCGCGACACCGAGTTCTGACGAAGCCTCCTCGTGTTCGCCCCTCTTGTAGGGGCAGGCCCCCGTGCCTGCCCACTGTCCTTCCGGCAAGCTCCCATGCCTGCCCACTCACCTTGCGGTGGCACAGGATATAATCCTGTGCTACCGGATGTTGTGCAGAGCACCCCGATTCATCGGGGTGCCCCCTCCGTCATGTGGAGTGCGGCGGCAAGCCGCCGCCTCTGCAGCACTACGCCCACACACATCCCCCGAAAGCAAAACCAGTCAATCCAGCGCCCGGATCACGAGCGCCGCGTTGTGGCCCCCGAAGCCGAACGAATTCGAGAGCGCGACGCGCGTACGGTGCTGCCGCGCCTGGTTCGGGACGTAGTCCAGGTCGCAATCGGGGTCAGGGTATTCGTAGTTGATGGTCGCAGGAATCACCCCGTGCATGATGGCCATCAGGCAGGCGATCAGTTCCACTGCCCCCGCTGCCCCCATCAGGTGCCCGACCTCCGACTTGATGGAACTCACCGGCACCTTGTAGGCGTGCTCCCCGAAGACCGCTTTTATCGCCTGCGTCTCGGCGAGATCGTTCGCCTGGGTAGAAGTCCCGTGAGCGTTGATGTAGTCCACCTGCTGCGGCTCAATGCCTGCCGAGTCGAGCGCTGCTTTCATCGCGCGCGCCGCGCCCTCTCCCCGCGGCGCATTGTGCGTCGGGTGGTAAGCGTCGCCCGTCATGCCATAGCCTATCACCTCGGCCAGCGGCCGCGCGCCTCTCGCCTCAGCGTGTTCAAGGCTCTCCAGGATCACGATCCCCGCCCCCTCGCCCATCAGGAAGCCGTCGCGCTGCGCGTCGAAGGGCCGCGATGCCTTCTGCGGCTCATCGTTCCGCCGCGACAAGGCGCGCAGCGCGCAGAACCCGGCAACCGATACCGGGGTGATGCAAGCTTCTGTGCCCCCCGCAATCATCGCCTCCGCGTCGCCGCGCGCGATGATGTGATACGCATCCCCGATGGCATGGGTGCTGGTGGCGCACGCGGTGCAGACGCACGTGTTCGGGCCGCGCGCCCCGATGCGCATGGACACGTAGCCGCTCGCCATGTCCGCAATCATCATCGGGATCAGGTAGGGGCTGACCCTCGATGGCCCCTTTTCCAGCAGCACCTTGTGCTGCGCCTCCAGGGTGCCGATGCCCCCGATGCCGCTGCCGATCAGCACGCCGACGCGATCCCTGTTGGCATCGCTTATCGAAAGGCCGGCATCCTGGAGCGCCAGGTCGGCGGCGGCGGCGGCGAATTGCACCGCCCGGTCAGTGTGGCGCGCCTCGCGTCGGTCCAGAAAGGCGAGCGGGTCGAAATCGCGGGCTTCGGCTGCGATTCGAGTGGGGAATTCCGAAGCATCAAACAAAGTGACCGGCCCGGCGCCGGACCGGCCCTCGATCAGTCCCCGCCAGAACGCCGGAGCGCCGATGCCGAAAGGCGTTACTGCTCCGGCGCCCGTGATGACGACGCGGGCAGCCCGGGGCTGGCTCACACCTGCGCCTTCTTGCGCTCCGCTATGTAGTTGGCCGCATCCTGGACGGTGCGGATTTTCTCCATGTCCTCGTCGGGGATGTTGTCCAGGTCGAACCTCTCCTCGAACGCCATGACCAGTTCGACGAGCGCCAGGGAGTCCGCCCCCAGGTCATCCTGGAAGGAGGCCTGCGGCGTTACTTCTGCTGGATCAACGTTCAATTCCTCGGCCACCAGTTTCTTGACTTGTGCAAATATCTCTTCGTCCACTCTCCCTGTCACCTCCCTGCTGCTTTTCGCGGGGCCACCCCCCCACGCCGGAGCGGCGGCACGACCGCTGGGGCGCGCATTTCCCCGTGCGCCCGGAAATCTCCTTCGTCAGCCCGAGTTTTTCAGCGCTGAAATTGCTTGCTCCAGGCGTTCCGCGTCCTCCACCCCTATTGCGCTGACGGATGGTGCGATGCGCGCCGCCATCCCGGTGAGGACGCGGCCCGCCCCCGCCTCAATGAACACCTGCGCGCCGAGAGCGACCATGGCTCGCATGCCTGCTTCCCACTGAACGGGCTTAGGCATCTGTTCCCGCATCACCTGGCGCACCTCGTCCGCCTCGCGCACCAGCGCGCCGGTTGCGTTCGCTGCCACAGGGATGCTCGCCTTCTCGATTCTTACTTTATCAACCTCCAGGGCGAACGCTCCAGCAGCCTCTGCCATCAGCGGCGAATGGAATGCTCCTGCCACCGCCAGCCTCACAACTTTCGCGCCTGCCTGCCGCGCAAGGGCCTCCGCCGCTGCCACGGCGCCGATATCCCCCGAAATCACGACCTGCCCCGGGCAGTTGTAGCCGGCGGGCCCTACCTCGCCTTGTGCTGCCGCCCGCTTGCAGATCGCCTCTACCTCTTGCGCGCCAAGCCCCAGCACCGCTGACATCGCCCCTTCGTGCGCGGCCGTAGCGGCCTCCATCAGTTCCCCCCGTTTGCTCACCAGAACCAGCGCCTCGTCAAGGCCCAGCGCGCCGGCGGCAACCCACGCCGCAAACTCCCCGATGCTGTGGCCTGCGGCGCAAATGGGCCTGACCCCTCTCTCCTGCAGCACACACCAGATGCCGACCCCGAGGGTGAACAAAGCGGGCTGCGCGTAGCGCGTGCGCGCGAGTTCCGCCGCCGGGCCTTGAAGGCAGAATGATGCCAGGTCGTATCCCAACACTTCTGCTGCCCGCTCGAAAGCCCGCCGCACGGCCGGCTGACTTGCGTACAGATCCGCGCCCATGCCGACTCGCTGGACGCCCTGCCCGGGGAAGATCACAGCCGCTGCCTTAGCGCCCATAGTCGCAGGCTGCTCCTGCTGCAGGGTCATCAATCCCTGGGCCCCCTCGGGGCCGGGATGGCGGCCCAGAGGCCTAGCCACGGGACCCCTGCGAGTTATTCCGAATGTTCGACAGCCTTGGCAGTTCCTGCCTCATGCCTTCCACCACTCCGCTCTCGGCGGCCTGGCTGGCCACTCGGACGGCGTGGGCCACTGCCCTGGCATCCGAGCGCCCATGGGCGATCACGCACACCCCATCCACGCCCAGGAGCGGCGCGCCGCCATATTCCGCCCAGTGCACGCGGTCGGCCAGGCTGCTCAGCACCGAAGCCGCCTGCGGGCCCTTGGTATTTGCCAGCAGGGCGGCTATCAGATCCACGACTCCCTCCCCTACCTTGATGACCACGTTGCCGACAAAACCGTCGCACACGACGACATCGGCAGCGCCCCGGAAAACATCCTTGCCATCGAGATTGCCGACGAAATTGAGCCCTGATTCCCGCAGCAGCGCATGTGCCGATTTGGTCCTGCTGTCCCCTTTGCCTGGTTCCTCGCCGATGCTCAGCAGCGCGACGCGCGGGCTGTCCACCCCCAACACGCGGCGCGCGTAAACACTGCCCATCACGGCGAATTGCAGCAGATGCGCCGGCTTGCAGTCAACATTGGCCCCCGCGTCCAGCAGCACGGCCCGCCCGGAATGAAGAGGTATGATGGTGGCAATGGGAGCGCGCTCAACGCCGGGCAACCGGCCCAGGCTCAGCAGGGCCGCGCCCACCGCCGCCCCCGAGTTCCCGGCGGAAACGAAGCCAGACGCCTTGCGCTCGGCGACCATCCGCGCCGCGAGCAGAACGGATGCGTTGCGCTTCCGCTGCAGGGCCTGCGCGGGGGGTTCATCCATCGCTATCCACTCGCTGGTGTGGACGATGCTCACCAAGTCCTTGATGCGGGCTGCATCATATTGCGCCGCCTGTTCGTCCACGTGAGCCCGAAGCACTTGCTCGTCGCCCACCAGGGCAACTGCGATCCCGAACTCGCCGGCCGCCCGGACCGCTCCCGCCACCACAGCGCCCGGAGCGTGGTCGCCCCCCATTGCATCAACGGCGACGGGTATCACTCTGGCCTACTTGGTCTTCTTTCCTTTTGCGGCGACAGGAACAGACACTTTGGCAGAATATCGTCCGCAGGCCGGGCAAGCAACATGAGCCGGTTTGAGCTGCTGGCAGCCCGGGCATTTCACGAGCGCGGGAGGGGTTATCCTCCAGTTTGCGCGGCGTTTGTCGCGGCGCGAGCGCGAATGTTTTCTCTTCGGTAGGGCCATTCTCGTCCTTTCTAGCCCGAGCCTGCGGATCCGCGCTGCTTCTGCACGAGCTTGCTGAGTTCCGCCCGCCAACCGGCGGGCGAATCGAGCGGCTCCCTCGGGCAGGCGCACTGTTCCCGGTTCAGGTTTTTGCCGCAGTTCGGGCACAGGCCGCGACAGTCAGGCTTACACAACGGCTGCAGCGGCAGGCTCAGAGCCACCTGCTGGCGCAGCAGCTCGGTGAGGTCCAAGACGCCATCGCTGTACGCGGCCTCTCTGGGTTCCTCGGCATCTATCGTGTCGGTAGGCATGGTTACACCGGGCGTCTGCGATCTGAACTGCTCCTGCAGAGCGCCCTGCACATGCACCTCCGCAGGATCAAGACAGCGCGCGCACGCCAGGCTAACCCTGCCCCGGAACCCTCCGGTCAGCACCAGCAGCCTGCCAGTATTCGACACCGTCAAATTGCCCTTCACGGGGCCCACCACCTGAAACTGGTCGTCCGCAGGCAGCATTTCGGCAAACTCGTGGGTTGCACGCGCACCAACAATGCGGGCAACCTCGCCAAGGTCTATTTTCACAGGCGCCACCCGTCTGACAGTTCGCCCGCCAGCCGGCGGGCGGGGCAGCCAAGAACCCAGGGTAATGATACGCAGGGGTCTCTGCTTTGTCAACCCGCCTTGGCCGCATAACCGAAGGCTCGACGGAGGCTGTGTGCGCTGGTGGCACGGGTTTCCAAGCCGTGCACAGCCGGGGGCGGGTGTGCCACATACACCCCCCTGCGGGCACAGGGACGGCTGTTCGGATGGCGTGGGCTAGCGGATGTCAAGGAGGCGCGCTTCGCCCGGCTTGAAGCTCAGCGGCAGCACAGCCGATCCTCCCGCGGCAGGCTTTCGGGCTACCTCGAGGTACCGCCACATGCCAGTATCCAACTGCTGCTCCATCACGTTTTTCACCGCGCCGCGCAACTTGATGAGCGCGAGCGCCGAACGCTCCCAGTCGGCATTGCACACGACGGCCAACTGCTGGCCGCGATCGCCCTTGAAAAGCCCGATGACGAATTCGCCCCCGGATAGACCCTCGATGACAGCATCGGCCGGCAGCGGCTCACCTTCCCGCAAAATCTTGCCGGCATGATAAACGCCCTGCGAGGTCGTTAGCAGCAGGTTGCCGACAATGTGGTTGACCCCGGAGTTGAGCTGGCTGGCGGCAGCGCCTAGTTCTGTCAGCACTCCGTCAACGAAGATGCCGCCGGTCTTAGGGGTTCCGGCGAAGGGATCGAAAGTGACCCCTCTCGCGCCATAGGCCAAGGCCGTGCCGACGAGCCAGCGCAGTTGGTTCGGCGTAATAGGCCCGGCGCGCCGGCTGGTGGCCCCCGCGCGCACCACCAGGGCAAATGGGAGATGGGCCTCCAATGATTTCCTGCGAACGGCGGCGAGATTTTGCAGGTAGAGCGCGGCATCGCCCTCGGATGCGAACGGGGTGAAGTAATAGCAAAGCAGATCGGGGTCAACGGTCTTCACGAACTCGTCGAGGTATTCTTGGTAGGTTGGCAGGCCCAATTCGACGCTGGAGGCGGTGATGGGCAACAGGCCGACGAACGCCAGATGCTCCGGGTCGCGCTGCCGCAGGTAAGCCACCATCCTTCCGAGGGCCGCGAATCCGGTTTTGCTCACACGCTCGCCGAGGTAATAACCGTAGAACGAAGCAAACGGCTTCAGACGCTGCACCAGATCATCGAGCCTGGAGCGCTGTTGCGCGTCGTCGAGCGCACTGCTGTCGGCGCCAGAGAACAGGGGATGCTTGACGATGGCCGCGATTTGGTCTTCCTCCGCCAGGGGCAGGGCTTCGGGCGCCGCGCGAATCACGACGTTGAAGCCGCGTTCGCGCGCAGCGATGTAATTGGTGTGGGATGCGGCCACCGGCCCATAGAGGCCGAGCAGCATGCCGCCCATCTGCCAGCGCTGACCGGCGCCAGCCCTCTGCGCGATGAGCGGCTGGCATAGTGCCAGCGCGACGGCGATGCGAACTAGATATGCAGGACGTCTCATGGCGCAAGGGATTATAGCGCACCGCCGCTGGCGATGCCAGCACCGGTACACACATGATTTGCAGCCCTGGGCAGGAGAATACGGCCGCTGGGAGTATTGGAGCCGCCGGTAATGTTAGTCACAAGGAGGGTTTGATGCCAGCACCCAAGACCAAGAAACACATCAAAGTCGGCCTGGTGGGCTACGGGGGGGCGTTCAACATGGGCAAGCATCACACGGAGAGCATGCACCGCACGGGCGTGATGACGGTCGTTGCCGTGTGCGACCCGGATGCCAAGCGCCGAGCGGCGGCGAAGCAGGAACTGCCTGGCGTGGCAACTTTCGCGAACCTGCGCGGGATGCTCAGCAAGGCGGACATTGACCTGGCGATCATCATCACCCCGCACAACACGCACGCGCCCTTGGCCATGCAATGCCTGCGCGCGGGCAAGCACGTGGTCCTGGAGAAGCCGATGTGCATCACCGCCGAAGAAGCAACGGCGATGATCGAGGCAGCGAAGCGAAAGAGAGTAATGCTCTCTGTGTTTCACAACCGCCGCTGGGATGGGGACTACATGGCGATCAGGGAAGTGATTGCCAAGGGGCTGATCGGCGAGGTGTTCCACCTGGAGGCGTTCGGCGGGGGCTACGGCCACCCGGGCCACTGGTGGCGGTCGAACAAGAGAATCTCCGGCGGCGCATTCTACGACTGGGGCGCGCACTTCGTTGACTGGGTGCTGGGGATCATCCCGGAGAAGATGGTGAACGTGACCGGCTTCTTCCACAAGCGCGTCTGGAAGGACATCACCAACGAGGATGAGGTCGAGGCGCTGGTTCGCTTTGAGAGCGGGGCGGTTGCAGACGTTCAACTTTCGAACATCGCGCGCGCCGGCAAGCCGCGCTGGCGGATCCTGGGAACGAAGGGCGCAATCGTTGACGAGGGCAAGGGATCGCTGCGCGTGACCACCGACGTGCACGGCATCGCTGCCGAAATGGATGTCAAGTACAAGCAGGGCGAATGGCACAAGTATTACGAGAACATCGCCGCCCACCTTACGAAGGGGCAGCCCCTTGTCGTGACTGCCGAGTCGGCCAGGCGCGTGATCGAGGTGATCGAATACGCCGAGAGATCGAGCAAGGCACGCCGCTCGCTGCCGGTCCCTTACGCGTAGCGTGCCGTCGTTTTGAGAGAAGCGGACAAGGGGGTTGAACAAAGAGATTCCTCGTCCCTACTGCGTCGGGGCTCGGAATGACAGATGGCCAAGGGCTCGGAATGACAGGGGCCGAAGCGAGTCGTGATCGGCGCTCAAGAAAGGCTCTCTGAAACACGGCAACTGCAGCCATGCGGCACAGCCGAGGGCGGCTGTGCCTGCATGGTAGCACAGGTTTTCAACCTGTGCATGGCACAGGATATAATCCTGTGCTACCACCCCACCAGCCTCCCTTCGCGGCCCTCGGCTGTATCAGGTGTTGGCAAGCCATGACTGATGGCGGGGTTCGATGGGACAGAATGCAGGGCGCCCCGCATCATTGCGGGGCGCCCTTTCGTTTGTGCCTGCGGGCGGTGCAGGCAGTGAGGGAGTGGGGGCTAGGGGGCTGTGCTGGCTCCTGCGTCAAGAGTTCCCGATGCGCTCGTCCCGTCGGCTAGGGCTATGGTCAGGGCGGACGAAAAGACATCGGCTATCACTCTAAAGGGCAGGCCGTGCACACCGTCGGCAGCAGAGACTCCACTAATCTCCACGCGCCCGTGGGCGGCGCTGAGCGCCTGTATCGAGGTGCCGGTGAATACGCGGAGCGAACCCGCAGGGCCACGCACGCAACATATGACCTCGGCGCGCGGCTGCGCGCTATCGAGGTCCCAAACCGAGATTGCGGCGCTAAGCTGGCCATCCCCAACCGATCGGCTCGCTCCCCAAATTGCGTTTCTGTCGGCCCCCACGGCTATCAGCCCAAAAGGCTCTTGTTCTGAGTCGCACGAAACCCTGCCTTCCACCTCCACCCATGCGAAGTAAACCCCCGGCGGCAACTGCACGTTGACACGCGCAGTCGCCCCATCGCCGGAACTCGACTTCAAGACATCGGCGTAGAACCGTCCCGCCAGGTCGCCACGCGGGGTAATCAGTGAAAACACTGCCCGCGCGGGCCAGAACGGATTGGCAGCACTGTCCCCGACCTTGGTAAGCCGCGCCGAGAGGTTCAGCCTGCCGTCGGGTCCGCTGGCCGCGTCGCCGTCGTACTCGGCCTGAATGGGAACGCCCGCTGCCGGCTCACTAGGTGGTCCCATTGGCTCTGCTGTACCGACTTGGATCGAGGTCCAGTCAATCCCTTCG